>SMTZ1_10001939_pt1 | contig 21186 bp, 18 predicted proteins | sample DeeMarSWOR136_30_FD_25667 | JGI IMG/M metagenome (IMG submission 25667) | reverse complement strand
TCTCAAATCAAACTTGTCGGCTTTGCCTTTCATCCTTACAATCTGCTCGTAATAGCTAAGCGGTTTCACATGGGGCCCTTAAAAAGACTGTAATAGTCTCTTAAGGGCCTTGCCCTTTCAAGGGCCGATTTTTCTTATGGGACCTGCCGCGGCAGGGGCTAGCCCCTGCCCATCCAGGCCTTCCTTAGCTTCTGATAACAATCCTTGGTCATACATCTTATCTTCCTCAGGGGGGGACGATGTTCCTTGGACATCCCATGCAGTGAGCCGAACCATTCTTGACATATTCAACCATGAGCCCTAAGCTTAAGAGGAAATAGCGGCGTCAATTGAATGGATACTCTTGAATGTCATCACGGCATCGCCTGCAGTGAAACATCTTTAAGGAGTCTCGCTGTGGAACACGAAGGATTTGATCGACAGAATGCAAAAACGAATGAGGAGTCGAAAACAAGCCGGACCAACAACTTCGCCGATAAACTGCCCGCAGTGGGATGGAGCTTGTTCTTCATCTGGGTCGGTATAGCTCTGCTGATGAAGGTTCGTGGCGGCGTTGGTCTGTTAGGCGTGGGGATCATTACGCTGGGGATGCAGGCGGCCAGGATGTATCTGAATCTGAAACTGGAGGTGTTTTGGGTCATTATCGGCGCACTCTTTGTGGCCGGTGGCCTCTGGGGGCTGTTCGCACCAAAATTACCTTTGGTACCGATTCTACTTATCGTGGCAGGCTCAGCGTTGTTTGTTTCGGCCGTAATGCGCAAGGCGTAATTGAGAATAATCCTATCGCAAAACTCTCTTAATTACTTCAGAAACGAGCAGTCTGCGCACCGAACCAGTCACTTAAGCGGATGGTGAAGACGCCGCCACTCAATTCCGCACAAATCCAATTGTTCCTTTCGGGATTTTACGCTATCTGGAACAAGTTATTAGACGCTCGAGTTACTGTCTCCATCGCTGGAAAACTGGATTCCTGCACGTGCAGGAATGACATCAGGATTCTTGAGCTTGTTTAGTGTCCAAGAACTTTGCGGCGGCAGCTTAGCCAGCGATGACGCTGCCGAGTTGATACACGATAAGTGTCACCAAGTAAGCCAGGGCCGTCAGGCCGAAGAATTGGAACAGGGCCCAGCGCCACGAATTTGTTTCCTGTCTTGTCATTGCGATTGTTGCCGCACAAGGCGTCGCTATGAGACAAAACAGCATGATGCAGAAACCCGTCAAGGGCGTGTAGTTTGCCCGTAGCTTCTGACGCAAAGTCTGCCCGCCGGTGGCGGCTTCATCTGAACTCGCGACGGGCTCGGCCTCGCGGGACCCAACAGCATACACTATTGCTAACTGTGAGACGAAGACCTCTTTGGCGGCGGTGGCACCTATAAGAGCCGTTCCGATTTTCCAATCGAAACCGAGCGGCCTAAGAGCCGGTTCAATTCCCCGGCCGAGTCGGCCAATTACGGAATGTTCTAACCTCATCCGTCGAACCTGCTCAGGATTCAAGCCGGATAAAGAACCCTGACTTGGCTTAGGGTAACTCATTGCCGCCCAGAGGATGATCGATATGCCGAGGATTATCGTGCCCGCCTTTCTCAGATACATCCAGCCTCGCTGCCACATATGAATGCATACGGATTTGAGGGTGGGCCTGTGATAAGGCGGCAATTCCATAACAAACGGCGTCGTTTCACCCCTGAAGATGGTCAGGCGCAAGACTTTTATGCAAATAATTGCCAGCACGATTCCTATCAGGTAAACCAGCCAGAGTACCGGTCCACGCCATTTTGCCGGGAAGAAAGCCGGCACTATCAGCATGTAAATCGTGAACCTTGCGCCGCAGCTCATAAGCGGTATTACCATTATCGTTGTGAACCTGTTGCGCCTGTTTTCGAGTATTCTGGTGCCCATGATGGCTGGGACAGAGCAGCCGAAGCCGATGAGCATCGGTATGAAACTTTTACCGTGCAGGCCTATCTTGTGCATTATGCGGTCCATGATGAAGGCGGCTCTGGCCATATAGCCGGAATCTTCAAGCAGTGCGATGGCAAAGAAAAGCAGGAGTATATTTGGCAGGAAAACAAGCACTCCGCCGACGCCACCAATGACGCCATCTACGAGGAGCGATTTGAGTGAGCTGTCACTGCCAGCGGGCCAGAGATTAGCTACTGCTCCAGCTAACCACCCGAAAAACTGCTCAAGCCAGCCCATTGGGTATTCGCCTATCTTGAATGTCAGAAAGAAGACCAAATACATCAATATTAAGAAAATCGGCAGTCCAAGAGCACGATGTGTGACGAGGGCATCTATCATATCGCTTGCACTGTGACGCAATTCCACGGTGCTTCTGATAGTCTCCTGGCACGCGCCCGATATGAAGCCATACCGTCTACCTGCGATAACGATTTCTGGCTCGTCGCCAAAAATACTTCTGAGATGCTCGCTGCTGGTCTCGACGGTATCAAGTACTTGCTGGCTGTGGACCTTTGCAGCTATGTCACCGTCTTGCTCCAATAGTTTAACTGCCAGCCATCGGCGGCCGTACTTGTCCGCTAACTTACGCTCTTGTTCAGCAATAACTGCTTCGATTGCTGCCAACTCCTCCTCAATCTCTTGGCCATAGCTTACCCTGTGGGTGCGCTGCCCCGCGTCGGGCCGGGCAGTTTCGATGATAGTATCGAGCAGTTCTGTTTTTCCCTTGCCTTTATTGCCAACAGTGGGCACTATTGGCGCCTCGAGAAGCCTGGACAACTGCTCAATGTCGAACAGCAAACCCCTTTGCCTGGCAACGTCGCTCATGTTGAACGCCAAGACCAAAGGCACGTTGAGTTCAATTAGCTGAGTTGCCAGGTACAGGTTCCGCTCGATATTGGAAGAATCAACAATGTCAACTACAACGTCCGGCTGCTCCTCAATTATAAAGTTGCGGGCAACAAGCTCTTCAACTGAATAGGCGGTCAGGCTGTACGTGCCCGGCAGATCCGCAACGGTTATTTCGTAGTTTTTGTATTTGCAGCAACCCTCCTTCTTCTCGACTGTTACTCCGGGATAGTTTCCCACGTGCTGGTGTGTGCCAGTTAGCATGTTGAATATCGTGGTTTTGCCGCTGTTAGGATTGCCGGCTAATGCTACGGTGATTTTCTTGGCCGTGTCCATTACTCTTTGGAACCACCCTGTCAAAAAGTTGGGTGCCCCGAATCATCGATTTGAGAAAGATTGCTCTATCTCGGGATGAGCGCCACCTGTTACATTACCATAATCTTCTGAGCCATACCCCTGCCCAACATGACCTTGGAGTCTTTAACGCTTATGACAAAGGGCCCCGGGTGGCTGTTGTTTACGACTGTTATTTCCGAATCGGTTACCAGCCCCATTGAGGCAAGTCGACTTTTCAAGCCGCGTCCGGCCTCGATTCTGGCCAGCTTTACCGTCTCGCCGGACCTAACCATCGACAACGGTCTTGCTTGGCTTTGTTCCATTTTCCGGCTTCCCACTAATCAGCTCGCCTCGTCGTTTCTCTGCTGCAATTTGCTCTTGACAAAATCGCTTGAATTCACCTGCTACGTCACGACCATTTTTGCTGCTTTCGGTCACAAACTCGATGAAACTCAAGAGCCTGGTAATTATGCGTGGCCCGAGTGCATGTTCAACTTTGCAGGCAGCTTCCTGGGCGATGCTGGCTTCGATGCCTAAGATGTTTACAAAGAAAGACTTAAGAATATCGTGCTTTCTGGCAATTTCGGCGGCCGCAGCCTCGCCAGCCTTAGTGAGCGTAACATAGTCGTAGGGCTTGTAGTTAGCCAGACCCTTTTCCTTCAAAGCTCGTAAGGCCCCGGTAACGGAGGACTTAGACACGCCGAGCGATTTTGCTATGTCCTTGCTGCGAGCGATTCTGGACTCACAGGCTATATTGAAAATAGCCTCAAGGTAATCCTCCAAAGAGGCACTCAAACCGCTGTTTGTGGCTGCAGCCATAGGTCTTATTCCTTATGTTATGTATACTGCTCCTAATATAGTTAGGTACGCCTAACTTTGTCAAGTGTTCTTTTGCGAAATCTCCTCCAGTCGCAGAAACTCAGGCCGCTTGCGCGAGGATAGTTCCCTCGCAACAGGGGCAAGTGGCTCTACCAGCTTGGCCTGAGCAAAAGTCGCAAAAATCTCCGGCCGCAAAAATACTTGCTCTACAGTCTATTTGGCATTAGACTACTGTTTATCGTGCGGGGCGTGGCGCAGTTTGGCTAGCGCGCGTGACTGGGGGTCACGAGGTCGCAGGTTCAAGTCCTGTCGCCCCGATTTGAATGGATGGTGGGTACTTTTTGCAAATATCGCGGACTGTAATCTGTACTCACTGCAAACGGTTAGGTCATCAAGGTACGTGCAAAAACACAGGATCCACAATTCAGTGTTTTTTATGTGATGCAAGCATAACATATTGCTTTGCAAGATGTTGTGTAAGTTCTAAAGTTTGGGCTGCATGGCGACTATTTTTTGATTTGCCGGCTTCGATGTTTTCGGTCCGCTGCTTTGGCGAGTTTGACTCCTTTCGCTATTGCCGAGCCGGACGCAAGAATCTTTCTGCCATGCTGTCCTCAGTTTGTGCAGCTTTCAGCAAAAACGCATGCAAAGCAGCTTATGCATCGGCAGCTCTCTTCTTGAGTTTTCGCAACTACTGCTCGCGGTCAGTAGCATCCTTAGCTAACACGCGATTCAGACACACCATTGCCCGATCGCAGAGCTCTTTCGACAGGATTAGTGTATTCAGCATAGTAATGATGAGATTCAGTTCCTGATTCCGATACCCAAATCAGACGAATGGGGTGCTTCTAACTGTTGACTTGGGCACATTTGTAATACGTATAGCACTGTTTATTTAATTCCGCGGCGATACTGCAGCTGCGATGGAGGCATTCGATAGGTCCCTGTCCATATTTGAACCGCAATGCCCATGGTGGATTTTGTTCTTGCAGGACCGCCCTTAGAACCTTAGAATCCACAGTTTGTCAAGGAGTTCTTTGAGCTAAAACGCTCTGGTAGCATTCAAAAGGTTTAGAGAAACGCTGTGTTTGAATCATTAACTGAGAAATTCAACTCGGTTTTCAGGTCTTTGGCTGGCCGAGGCAGAATCACTGACGCGAACATATCGGACGCCATGCGAGATGTCCGTAAAGCCCTTTTAGAAGCGGACGTGAACTACAACGTGGTAAAGCAATTCTGCAAAGATGTTACGCAAGCTGCCATCGGCGCTCAGGTGATAAAAAGCCTCCATCCCAGCCAGGTAATGATAAAGATCGTCAATGATGAGTTGACTAAGCTGATGGGGCCGGTCGATACCCGCATCTATTTCGTCTCGCCGGGGCCAACCGTGATTATGTTGGCCGGCTTACAGGGCGGCGGCAAAACCACTACCGCTGCAAAACTCAGCCGATACCTCGTTTCAACCGCCAAGAGACCACTCTTAGTGGCTGATGACCTGCAGAGGCCAGCGGCCATCGAGCAATTAATTGTTCTGGGCCGGCAGCTAAATATCGACGTTTACAGCGAAGACAGCAAAAACTCTGTAAAGGTTGCCAAGAACGCCGTAAAGCATGCTCAAAAGCACGGCTACGACGTCGTGGTACTCGACACTGCGGGGCGACTGCATATAGACGAAGATATGATGAGCGAGCTGGCCAACGTCACAAAGGCAATCAACCCGCATCAGATTTATTTGGTCTGCGATGCGATGACCGGCCAGGACGCAGTCAATTCAGCCAAGGAATTCAATGAAAGGCTGGAACTTGACGGTGTCATCCTGACAAAACTGGACGGCGATGCCCGCGGCGGAGCCGCCCTGAGCGTAAAGGCCGTCACAGGAAAGCCCATCAAGTTTATTGGTGTCGGCGAAAAGCTCGACAAGCTTGAAGAATTCCACCCAGACCGCATGGCCAGCAGAATCCTCGGCATGGGTGATGTAGTGACACTCGTCGAGAAGGCCCAAGAGCAATTCAAAGTTGAAGAAGCACAGAAACTACAAAAGAAAATGGCCAAAGGTACCTTCGGCTTTGACGATTTCCTCAAACAAATGCAGGCTGTCAAGAAAATGGGCGGCATTAGAGATATGCTTAAAATGATACCCGGAATGGGAAGCCAGCTAAGTGATTTGGATATCGACGATGGTGAATTTGGCCAAATGGAAGCAATTGTGCAGTCCATGACACCTGAGGAAAGACGCAGTCCCGACATTATAGAATCATCGAGGCGAAGGCGTATCGCCAGCGGTGCCGGCGTGCAGGCCCACGATGTCTCCAGCCTTGTTAAGACATTTATGCGCAGCCGTGATATGATCAAAGCGATCAGCGGCGGAACCTTTGGCGGGCTGAAAAACCTTTTCGCCGGCGGGTTCAACATGGGTGCGCTCAATGCCGCCATGTCGGGCGGCAAAAAAGTAAAGCAACGCTCAAAACGCAAAAGGGTCATAAAGCGAAAGGGGAAGACAAAACGCAGGTGACCCCAGAGACCTATTTCGCTGCTCAGCCGAGGCCAACGGCTGTATCAGTGAAGACGAAGCCAGCGAAGACCCTGCCAATGTCGGGCGCAATGGAAAATAGCGGCGGCCTGAGAGGTCGAGAATCCCGAACCGGTGCCACTTGCGGCCGGATGGAGCGGCTGTCAACACAAAGAGAGTCTAATGACGAAAAGACGACACCAAACAGTGACGAGAGAAAGACTATCGATTGAACAGTACCTGGAAAAAGTTGCCAGGTTTTCAGATAGCAAATATGGCAGGCTCGTAAGAAACCAGTTTAAGGACATCAAAGGTGGCAGCGAGTTGGCGATGCTTGCGGCACCGACTGCGGTGGAACTGGAGCAATTGAAAAGGGCAGTGGCCATAATGACGCCGGATGAGAAACAAAACGCCGATAGTCTGACCGATGAACGGATACAGAAGATTGCGGGCGATGCCCAAATCGACCCGGCAAACCTCGCCATTTTCATGAATGGCTACGCCTTGCACTGCAGACAATAACAATGACTTGACCGAAGGGAAAACCATGTACGCTAAGGACACGAGGGCGATCTCATTTGTTGTGTTGCTCACGCTCATGATTACTTGGCAATCAGTCTGCACTTGTACAGCGAGCGGCGAAGATCTAATTGCGCAGATTGACTTCCGCCGCCATTTTTATTGCTACAACTGCAACGTTGACTGGGAAGCTCTGTCCGAACCCAATAACAACCCCATCCTTAACGCGTGCCTAACCGGCGCCGACTTAGACAAGCTTCAACAGCTTGGCCTGGAGGACTTGCATACACGCTTGGAGAGACTTCAGCATGGCAACCTGATCGAAAAGGCCGACCAGAAGTATCGCCTCGCATTCCCAGCCATCGTCGGCGCCAAGAGAGTCTGGTTCCAGAAAGAAATTGAGCGTATTGCTACGCAAATGTGGCCCACCACCCAGGAGATGGTCCAAAGTCTCAGTCCGCACCTCAAGGGCTGTGAACACATGACGTACCATGTCGTCTGGTCCCTTTTCATGGACGGCAAAGTCACATGGTGGTCATTGCAGGAGGTCCTCAAGGACCAGCTTGCCAGGGATGTGTCTCTGGCAGGCATACACTGGCTCGTCTATCCACAGCACCCCTACAGCGCCGGCACGAACACCTACTTCGACAACGCCAGAGGACTTGCTGCTGCTATCACTTGGACGCACACAACGCCTTCGCCCAGCGCCATCTTGGGCCGTCTGGGCCCCTACGCCGACCAACTGGCCCAATCTGTCCTGCACAACCAGCCCGTGGAAGACAGCCAAGCCATACGGGCCTTGGCCGAATACGGCCTCGTGGATGCCGATGGTTCTCTGCGAGTCTACGTCGTCGATACTAACTCGCCGGCATGCCAGGAAAGTGCCCTAAGCAGCGTGACATTCGCCGTCAAGGCGATTAAGCACATGGAAGTTCAGAAACTGGCTGGCAGACTGGGTGCCTCTGCCGAACAGGCTCTTGTCATCACTTACCATGAGCTCTGCTATGAGTTGCTCAAGCGCTTGGCCGCTTCCGGTATCGTGGAAATCCCGGAAATTGCCCGCCGGGCAAATGCGCCAACTAAACAGGTGCATCGTCTGATCTCTTTTGCTATAATACGCGACCCTGACGCCTTGCAGCAGCAGCTACGCAGCAGGCTTCAGGATCTGATGGAAACTCAGAACTAACGTGTTTCGCGATTTGCAGCGTGCAAGTCGTGGAAATTGATTATAGCGAGTTAGCTGGGAGACGATTATGGCAGTAAAACTGAGAATGATGAGGATGGGCAGGCGGCATCGACCGTTCTTCAGAATCAATGCGGTCGAGTCCCGCACACAACGGGATGGCAAAGTGCTCGAAAAGCTGGGCCATTACGACCCAATCGAAAAGGACCCAGCCAAACAGATTGTACTCAAGCGTGAGCGCGTCGAGTACTGGCTTAATAAAGGAGCCATACCATCCGACACCGTTTCGCAAATCCTGCTCAGGCAGGGTATCGACCACAAGTACGCAAAACAAACCGCCGCTCGCCGAGCAAAGGCCAAGGCCTTGGCTCGCGCCAAGGGCAGGCCCTTTACAGAGGCTGAAAGAATCGCCATTCAAAAACAAGCTGAGCAAGCCGAAGAAAAGGCCAAGGCCGAAGCTGAAGCAAAGCCGAAAGCAGAAGCTGAAGAAAAAGCCAAACTGGAAGCTGAGCAAAAGCTGGAGGTGAAACCTGAGCCGAAGGTTGAAGCTGAGGCAAAACCAAAGGCAGAAGCCGAGGAAGAAGCCAAGGTCGAAGCGGCAGAAGAAAAGGCCGAGACAAAACCTGAGCCAGAACCAGAGGCAAAAGCTGAAGAGGCCAAAGTCGAAGCAGTAGAGGAAGAAAGCGAGCCCGAAGCTCAGCCAAAAGCTGAGGCTGAAACAGCGAAAGACCAACCCGGGGCCAAGCCTGAGCCGGAAGCTGAAGCTGAAGTAGCACAAGAAAAGGCTGAGACCAAAACTGGGGCAAAACCAGAAGCAAAAGCTGAAGAAGCTAAAGTCGAAGCGGTAGAAGAAGGAACCGAGGCCGAAGCTGAGAAGGCCGAGCCTCAAGTAGCCCAGGAAAAGGCCAAAGCTAAGGCTGAGGCAAAACCGAAAGCAGAAACAGAAGAAAAGGCCAAAGCAAGAGCTAAACAAAAACCTAAGCGAAAACCCAAGGAAAAGGCCCAGACCAAAACTGAGGCAAAACCAGAAACTGAAGAACCCAACGCCGAAGCGGTAGAAGAAAAAACCGAGGCTGAACCTGCGGCAAAGACCGAGCCTGAAGTAGCAGAAGAGAAAGTCGAGGACAAAGCTCGTACAACCAGCGAAAAGGCAGAGGCTGCGAAGGAGATTGAAGAAGAGCCCAAAGCCGACGCTGAGCCGCAAGTCAAAGAGGAAAAATAACCATAGATTATGCAGATTATTGCGGGCTACCTACCAAAATCTGTGAAATCCGTGGTCCACAATCTGTGTAGTCTGTGTTTTGAAATCTGTGGTTATGAGGATTGACGTCCTTACGCTTTTTCCAGAGATGTTTGAGTCTCCTTTGAGCTGCTCGATATTAAAGAGAGCTCAGGACTCCGGGTTGGTCGATATCGTTCTTACTAATATAAGGAATTTTGCCACTGACAACTATCGCAAAGTTGATGACAAGCCTTATGGCGGTGGGCCGGGTATGGTTATGATGCCCGGCCCAGTTTTTGACTGTTTTGAATATGTGCAGAAACTCTCGCCAGAGAAAGGCCGCGTCATCCTGCTGACCCCCCAGGGACAAAAATTCGATCAGGCCAAAACGGTGGAATTGAGCACTGAGAAGCGACTGATCCTGATCGCCGGCAAATACGAGGGATTCGACGAGCGCATTCGCATCGGCCTCGGTGCCGAGCAGATCTCAATTGGTGACTACGTAATCAACGGCGGAGAGCTGGCGGCAATGGTGATAATTGACGCGGTCGTAAGATTGTTGCCTGGCGCGCTCGGTGATGAAGATTCACCGAAAAACGATTCTTTTAGCAACTCCACCGGGGGCGGATTGGAGCATCCACAATATACGAGGCCGGAAGTATTTCGCGGTATGAAGGTGCCCGATATTCTCTTGAGCGGTGACCATGGCAAAATAGTCGCGTGGCGGCACCGACAGGCTCTCGAACGCACCAAAAAATGGCGACCAGATCTCTTAAAAATGAGAAGGTCCAAAAAGGAGAAGAGGACATGAAGGCAAAAGCAGAAATGCCCAACTCGAAATCGCCTCAAGGAACTAAAGGTGCTTTAAGCGGTCGTAGATCGCTCGGGCCTGTTCTAAACTTGGAGGAACATGTCCAAGCCGACTGGTGGCGGCTGATTTTCAATTCAGTCTACCTGAAAACTGATGGGGATGTGGTCGACGACCCGCAAGTTACCTCCAAAGAGGTTGACGTATTTTCAAGAATCCTCCGCTTATCACCCGAAGATAGAATTCTCGACCTGTGTTGCGGACAGGGACGGGTCTCTCTTGAACTGGCAAGACGGGGATTTAACAACCTTGAAGGATTAGATCGCTCACGCTACCTGATTCAAAAGGCCAAAGTTCAAAACAAGAAAGAAGGTTTGAGCATTAAGTTCAGAGAAGGAGATGCCAGAAAACTTCCCTATCAGCCGGACACTTTCGATGTGGTTATGATTCTCGGAAATAGCTTCGGCTATTTTGAGACGCCACAGGATGACATCAGGGTTCTAAAAGAGGTTTTCAGGGTCCTAAAGCCGTGGGGAAAAATTCTTATAGATGTAGCTGATGGGGAGTACTTGAGACGGCGCTTCCAGCCGAGGTCCTGGGAATGGATAGACAAAAACTATTTCGTCTGCAGGGAGCGCTCCCTTTCATTGGACAAACAGCGCTTAATCTCAAGAGAAGTCGTCACGCACGTGCAAAAAGGGGTCGTTGCTGACCAATTCTATGCGGAGCGGCTATATACTCGCAAGGGCCTGGACGAGCTGTTCAAAGCAGTAGGGTTCAGCGATTTCACTATCCACCGGCAGATAGGTGGAGATTCACAACGCAACCAGGACCTGGGAATGATGGAAAGGCGTATTGTAGTAACATCTGTCGTCAGAAAAGAATGGACACCGGTAAAGAGGAAGAAAGAGCTTACCAACAGTATAGTTGTAATCTTAGGCGATCCTGCGAAACCCGACCCTCTAAAACCATTATGCGTTTTTGATGACGATGATTTCTACACGATTGACCGACTCAAAAACGCATTGAGGGACCTGAACAAATATCAAGTTACGTACCTCAGCAATCACGATAGCTTATATGATGACTTGGTAAAAGTGAAACCGAAAACAGACTTTGTCCTGAATCTATGCGATGAGGGTTACTATAACGATGCCAGAAAGGAGCTTCATATACCATCGTTGCTCGAAGTACTGGGATGTCCATACACAGGCAGTGGACCTCAGTGTCTCGCATTTTGTTATGACAAGTCACTTGTCCGGGGAATTGCCGTCGAAATGCAAATTCCGACCCCCGATGCAATATTTGTAAAGCCGGGCGATGATACTTTCGAGCTTCCGTTTGGATTTCCGGTCATCGTAAAGCCAAACTTCGGAGATTCGAGTTTTGGAATAACCCAGCGAAGTGTTGCAAACACCATAGAAGAAGTTGTCAACGCTATTGCAGAAATAAGGGAGCAATTTGGCTATGAAAAACCAATCCTCGTGGAAGAATTTCTCACGGGAAAAGACCTAACCGTAGGCATAATAGGAAACCTGCCTGAATCCTACACGGTCTTGCCTATCATCGAAGAGGACTACTCGGCATTGCCGCCGGAACTTCCCAGAATATGCGGATACGAAGCTAAATGGCAGCCCGATTCACCGTACTGGAACTGCAGGTCTGTGCCTGCCAACTTGCCCGAGAATACAGAGAAACTTCTTGTGGAGTGCTGTCTGAAGCTGTTTGAGAGATTGGAGTGCCGAGATTACTGCAGATTTGATTGGAGGCTTGATGCAAAGGGAAATCCCAAAATACTCGAAGTGAATCCGAATCCAGGATGGTGCTGGGATGGCCACCTTGCAAAAATGGCGGAAATTGTTGGGATGTCCTATTCTCAAATGTTAGGGGCAATTCTCCAGGCTGCTGAAGAGCGATTAGGTATTCAGCCAGCAGCGGCCAGAAAAGTCCAAGAACAGCATGAACCGGTGAAAAACAGTAAGAACGTCTAACACAAGCATATATTCATCTTATTAGAGGCTGTAAGAAATAGTAGCGGGGTGAAGCGTGCGAAATCTTAGTCGACGTGAATTCCTTCATCTCCTTGCCGGCGGTGCGGCGATGGCGATGCCGGCGGCTTCGCTGTATGCGATAAACAACAATCGCAAAAGACGACCTCATATCGTTATGTATATCTCGGACGATCACGGGATAGATTTTCTGGGCTGTTATGGCAACAAAGATGTCCATACCCCCAACATTAACGCCCTCGCAAACGAGGGAATGCTGTTTACCAACATGTTTGCCGCTTCGCCAACGTGTGCGCCTTCACGTTCGGTATTATGGACCGGGCTGTACCCCGCCCGTAACGGTTGTATGCAAAATCACAGCTCCTGCCGGGACGATATTACAGCACTGCCAACCTATCTGAGCCGTTTAGGCTATCGGGTGGTGCTGGCACATAAGCATCACGCCAAGCCAAAAGAAGTCTTCAATTTCGAGTACATTGATGCCAGATTACCTCCCAATCCCAGTGACCCCAGAAAATATCGCAGGGAAGGACTAAATGCAAAAGATATCGACACGTTCCTTGCCGAGCGTGCAAAAGACGGGCCCAATACGCACCTATGCTTGATTATTGCCGACAGCAGCCCACATGTCACCTGGGAGCGCAACAAGATCTATGATCCGGAAGAATTGCAACTGCCCCCATTCATAGTCGATACGGAACTAACCCGAAGAGCCATGGCGAATTATTACCAGGATATTACCACCATGGACAAACGCCTCGGGCAGGTCAGAACAATATTGAAGAGACATGGCCTGGAAGAAAATACACTCTTTATTTATACATCAGATCAGGGTTCTGAGTGGCCACATTCAAAATGGACAGTCTATGATGCCGGCATTCACGTGCCTTTTGTCGCTGTCTGGCCCGGAAAAATCAAGCCCGCCTCCGTTTGTGACGCCATGATTTCGTTCGTCGACATTACGCCAACCTTTATTGATATTGCAGGTGGCGAGCAGCCCGAAGGCTCAGACGGAAAAAGCTTTTTAGATGTATTGCTTGGCAAAGCCAAATCTTTCCGCGATTATATTTACGCCAGCCATACGGCCGACGGCAATATGAACGTTTTTCCCCAGCGATGCGTTCGGGATATTCGCTATAAGTACGTCCTGAACCTCCACCCTGAAAGGACTTGGACCACACATTTTACAAAGGTGGCGGGCATTGGCGAAAGCCACAAACAAGTCTGGGACACCTGGGTCGAAAAGAGCCGAACCGACCCCCAAGCTGCCAGGCTGGTCGATATTATTCAGCACCACCCGGCTGAGGAATTATATGATTTGCAGAGGGACCCTTATGAGCTTAACAACGTTGCCGCCAAGCCCGAGACCAAGCATGTCCTCAAAAAAATGCAACGAAAACTAAAGGCATGGATGATCTCACAAAACGACCCAGGCTTGAAGGATAGCCATACCAGCTCCGGACAAGAAAAGCTGCTATAGTCTCTTAGGTATGCTGTGCGTAGGTAGCATTTGCTGTTCTTTTCAAAGTTGAAAGGAAAACACACCAAGAACCCGAACGGATGCGAGTTCTTAAGTTTGGAAACCGGCGGTTCTGTGGCAAGTGAACTTGCCAGCAAAGATTAAAAGGCTGCTATTTTCAAGATACATTCAGCAGATTGATGAAGTTAACAGGCTCAGCGGTGCAGCTAACCGTCATGTATGCGAAATGTTACATAAAATAAGACACCTTACTTAACAGATTATTGGCAGGTTTGAATGATGAAAAAGATTTCACGAAGAGATTTTCTCCGAACCATCGCAGGCGGTGCCTTGTCTGTTTATCCTCTTTGCGCTATCAATGCCCAGGAGTTAAACGAGCAAGTCAAGAAACAACGTACTCCAGACGTCGTCTTTGTCCCTACACCCCAAGACGTCGTGGACAAGATGCTGGAGTTAGCGAACGTCACAAAGGATGACCTGGTCTACGACTTAGGCTGCGGGGACGGCCGGATCGTAGTGACAGCAGCCAAGGAGTTCGGCTGCAAGGCCATAGGTTACGACATAGACTCCCAGAGAGTGAAGGAGTCGCTGGAAAACGTCGAGAAGAACAAGGTTGAGCACCTGGTCAAAATTGAGCAGAAAGACATCTTCACCCTCGACCTCAGCAAAGCGAACGTAATTACACTCTACCTGCTCCCGAAACTGAATGTCAAGCTGATCCCACAGTTGGAGAAGCTCAAGCCCGGCTCACGGATTGTCTCGCATGACTTCGCAATGAAGCCAGTCAAGCCGGACAAGGTCGTCAAACTAACTTCGAGTGAGGACAATGTCAGACACACGGTCTATCTGTGGACCACGCCGCTCAAGCACAGAAAGAAAAAGAAGCTGGCTTCCGCTCGCCCGAATATCATTTTTCTGTTAACCGATGACCAGCGGGCCGACGCCGTGGGCTGTGCGGGCAATCCCATTATCCACACGCCCAACATGGATGATATGGCAAAAGATGGCGTCATGTTTACAAATGCCTTTGTCACTACCTCCATCTGTGCGTCCAGCCGAGCCAGTATATTCACCGGGCAGTGGACATGCAAACACGGCATCAATGACTTCAGGACACACTTCACCGAGTCGGCACTGACCCAGACCTATCCGATGCTGCTTCGTCAAGCCGGCTATAGAAGCGGCTTCATAGGAAAGTACGGAGTTGGGCCGGAACGAGATTTACCGACCGACAAATACGATTTCTGGCGAGGCTTCCCCGGCCAGGGCAAATACGAGCACAAAGACAACGCCGGCAATTACAAGCATCTGACCCAGATTATGGGCGAGCAGGCAATCGAGTTTCTGCGCGGCTGCTCGAAGGACCAGCCATTCTGTCTGTCCGTAAGTTTCAAGGCGCCCCACGTTCAGGATAATGACCCACGCCAGTTTATTTACGACCCCGCCTACAAGAATCTTTACAAGGACATAACCATTCCGTCTCCCACGACAGCCGATCCGCGCTATTTTGAGGCTTTGCCGGAGTTTCTTCAGACCTCTGAGGCCCGCAGGCGGTGGCAGATACGCTTTTCCACACCGGAGAAGTTCCAGGAATCTGTCAAAAGCTACTACCGTCTCATTACCGGTGTTGACACCGTTATTGGGAATATCCGCCAGGAGCTTCGACGGCTCGATCTTGACGACAACACTGTCATAATATTCAGTGCGGACAATGGTTTCTATCTTGGCGAGCGAGGCCTTGCAGGAAAATGGTTTCCGCACGAAGAATCGATCCGCGTACCACTGATTGTCTTTGACCCCAGAGCACGTAAGAAGCTGCGAGGTGTCACTATAGAGCAGATGGCGCTCAACGTCGATATTGCCCCTACAATTCTGGAGCTTGCCGGCCTGCAAGTGCCCCGATCCGCCTTTGGCGGACAGGGACGCAGCCTGGTGCCATTGCTCAAAGACCGAAAACCAGAGTGGCGGGCCGACTTTTTCTACGAGCATCCATTCGAGCACAAAACGATTGCCAGAACCGAAGCCCTCCGCACGACGAGATGGAAGTATGCTCGCTATATCGACTATGACTACGAAGAGCTTTACGACCTGAAAACCGACCCACATGAGACGCAGAACCTGGCAAAAGACGAGAAATACCAGCAAATCTTAAAGTCCTTGCGAAAACGATGCAACGAACTGGCCGAAAAGGCAAAAGACTAAAATGTAGGCTATGCCGTGCGTACCATTTGCCTAAACATTAACATGCTACACATACTTGACAATACCCCTTCTGCTCAAAGAGCGACCCTTCAGTCATGGCGGCAATTATCCTACCGTATTACCGCTGCTGCTTACGGCTGACCTGGACAACCCCAACTGAGAATCGAGGCATGGTGAAACGGATTGTCTGACAGTTGAGACTGACATAACAATCTTCCACAAAAACCGCATCCGGGCTGTCAAGGCTGTTACGCGCCGATAATGAATCAGGCGCTACCAGTCGCAGAGAAGCGCCGCTGGCCTCAAAGGTATCGGAAACAACCAGTTTTACCGGGACACTCTGGTCAGTTGGATTGACAACCTTGAAATAAATGTTACTGCCGTCGGCAGATTTGGTTGCTATCGCATTAAGGTCGCCGACAGAACCCGTCATATTGATTCTGTAAGGAGCATAATTGTCGCGCCAAAGCTTCATTACCACATAGTTTGGCGCTGCGAACCAGCCCGTATGGTCGAAATTAATAAAAGCATTATCCCAGGCAGTAGCAGACAAGTGTCGCAAGAATAAAGCCGGCCCACCAATTTCGAAGACATCGCTCTTCCGCTCGAAAGCGTTCAGCAAGCCACCGGCATAAAGGCCTGTCCGCCAGTCTGTGCTCTGGGCGTTCCATTCGGACATGTATATTTTCACATTCGGATTGGACGAGGACGCAATGATCCGACCCAACTGGTCTATAAACCCTTCGAAGTTGAAAGGTCCATACCGGTACGAATTTGGATTCTCATAGTGGTGGATGCTGATATAGTCGATGATATCGGCGCACATATCGATCACAGTCTGATTCCATCCCTGATTAAAACCGCCACTTCCACATGCTATGATATTGATGTTCGGATCTTTTGCCATCATTGCCGGGGCGAACTGCTGCACGGCCAGACCATACATACTGGCGCTCATCTGGAACCATGTCTCATTATCAATTTCCCAGTACTTCACATTATATGGCTGTGGGTGGCCATTGTCAGCCCGCACACTGCCCCATGGCGAATCAGCCGGACCGTTGCAGTACTCAATCCAATCTAAAGCGTCCTGAAGATACTCGTGGCGCTTGTCAATAGAATCATGGGTCCCGATGTTGATGACTATGAGCGGCTCGGCACCGACAATGCGACACATTTCGATGAACTCATCAGTGCCATAGGAGTTCACCTCTTGGTCGTCCCAGGCGACAATGGGGGATTTCACGCGCTGATGCTGGGGGCCTATTCCATCCTTCCAGCGATACAACTCAGCAAAATACCCACCGGGCCAGCGAATGATGGGTGGACGCAAATCGCTGACAGCTTGGAGTAAGTCAGGTCTATAACCGCCGGTGTCTATCGAGTCTTGCCCCATCATGCTGATCTGATCCAGATAGACGGTACCGCGACCGGTTACTCCAACCTGGAGGGTGGCGTCCGGCGCCGGAGCTGCCGGCGTAATGCCAAAGGGATACTCGATCCAATCTGCGGTTGGACTTGGCAGAGTCGCCGCTCCCAGAACAGTCGCACCATCCAAGAGCCTTACGACCATTCCGCCCGGCGCCGTTCCGCGGGCCCATATTGAGCCGGTGTAGTGCTGAACTGTAATATTGAACGGGGTCTGCTGTATGGCGGTCTCACTTCCATCATCATTATCAATCTGTACACAAAGATCGCTGTTCAAGGCACCAGCGTTTAGGCCGAACGAGCCGGTTCCATAACCTGTCCAGTACAGGGGCACTGCTTGCTTGCCATCTATACTTGGCAGCCCGCCATACAGAGTCGTACCACTACCTATTTCTGTCACAGTTATGTTTCTAAACCTGGCAGATGTGGCCCAGGTACCCAGTCCAACCTGGCCGGTCAAATGCGCGCCGCCGGTGTCTATGTATTCTATGATCCTGACGTCGTCGAGCCACACTTGAAATCTGTCGCCCTGGCAGCGAATGCGAATATCATACCACTGATCGGTAGCGATGCTGCCGGCAACTTCCGGACCAACGATGCCTCTGGCTCCGCCGGTTACGCTCTTTTCCAAAGCATGCTTAACGTTGCCCCAGCCGCCGAGGTTGCACCAGTAGAAATTGTCTCCATTCGCACGAAAGATGACCAAAAAGCCCTCAGAACCGCCCGTCTTTTGGGCCTGCAAAGTATATTCGTAGTCCTGCCAAGCCGTACTGCCAAATAGAAGGCGGACATCCGTATCTAACGACGACTGAACCAGCTCACCACCATCAATTAACCAGGCCCCCACACCATCGGGCCATTGTTCCAGGCTTCTATTCCAAACCAATTCTCCCCAAAGTCCGCCGTTAACAGAATGATAGATATGCTCGAGAAAATGCCCGTAGATTTTCTCATCAATTTCACAGACTATTTCATCGGGCTCTATAGACAAGTACTCCGGCGAATCCGCGACCGGGCCCGACTGGGCGTTTGTGGCATAGGGTTGAGTCGTTTTGAGCCATTCCGATGCCACGGTTTGAAGTGTTACCGGATTGATCGCCGAGAGCCAGTAGAAGGCAAAGATTGAATAATCGTCAAAATTAACTCGGCAATCATAGTTCAGATCAGCGTAATTATATCCCCATGCACCACATTCGTTTTCCCGAACTGTAACACGGACATAAGGCAGAGATATGTTGTTGAAGTTAGGATCATTGCTTGAAATAAAATGACTGATAAGCCCTATATGCGGTTCAGTCTCCGAAACGTCGTCGTCGAATGCCCCCACCGCAACCGTCTGCTCGGAGTCCCAATTCTGGGTGTCAAAGACAATATCGACAGAATTATCACGGCCGCTGCCGATATCCAGTTGCTCATCGGGGTCAACCGTAAGGGTAACAATGTCCTGAGGCCGTGATGCAAGAGCGACAGTATATTCGTCGGTGGCGCTGTCGCCCTCGATAACTTCCGTCGAACCAGCCGTTTCTCGTATAGCTATCGGGGAAGGCCCAATCACATCCGGGCCAAGACTATGATTCTCAGCAATCTCCTCCGGCGTCAATACGGAATCATAAATGCGAAATTCGTCTATCGAACCTTTCAGCAGAGGATCGGCCGTATATGTTGATTTGCCGAGATAACTAAAGACATTATTTATGGCTGAAAGAGGTATGGAAAACTCAGAGGTTGCAGCCAACCGAGCGTTTATATAGAGACTGACCATGCCGTCAAAACCATCGTGGACGCAGGCAACATAGACAGGCACTCCGGTGGCTGTGGGTGGAGCTTCAACCAAATTCTCGTGGGCATAGCCGGGATCCGCATCAGATATTGCATACCTGGAAGTGTTATCGCCACTCTTCGGTGTGAAAAACAGACAATTACGGCCTTCGCCGGTGGAAGGATTGGTGTCTCCAAAATCCCAGATGCGCGTCCAGGTACCACTATCCGCTGCACATGTAAACCACGCCTCGAAGGTCAAGCTGGTATGGCCGCTGATCAGCCCGGCGGGCAGATTCACGTAGTCATTTAACCCATCAAGCTGAACGGCATTGCCGCTTATTGCGGCTCCTCCTTGCAGCGTGCCGTGCCGGGCCCCAATTGAGTCAATGGCACTGGCGTCTCGGTCAGTAAAGCTGTAGCGATGCAGCAAGCCGGCGTAGATATTAGGCTGCATACAAAACAATACAGACAACGCCAAACGCCAAAACGACTGTCTCACTGCGTCATCCCCGCTCGAAAGAGCAATGTCGGCGGCAGTCAATTCATAGGAACTGCCCTCGAAAACCAGCGTAGCCCGGGACACGAAACTTCAACGATGGCTATTGCACGGCGGTTAAGCCGCGCCTGTTACTCGGAGCCCCATGAAAAAGGTACACTTGACGAAATATCATCATCGTGCAGACAGGCTATAGAATCAAGTGAGATTTCTAATCCAATGCAAGTACCAAAAAACATACTCCCCCCGAGCCCAAAAGCCGGCCAGGAGGAGTATCTTCTTATACCAGTGCCAAAACGGAGATGCTCTACATATTCGTTCGGATATATACTGCACTTTCCGGTATCAGAGGGCTTTTCATTCTCCCATATTCAGAAAAGCGCAGTTACTTTTTCAGACCCGTATTAACGATCTGCTCTTTGTTTTATGAGCCGATGAGTCGACACGGTTCTAATATTCGTCGCTGCGTCCTACGATCTGCGACGTCTGATGAGCGCCAGAGAACCAAGACCCAAAAGAACGATCGTTGCCGGCTCAGGAACAAATAGGAACTCAGACGGTGCCAGTGCCGTATCGGAAATACGAACCTCGTCAATATTTCCATAAACGCGGTCAACATGCCCGCCATTCCACATTCCACGGCCGACCGTCCACGTTCCCGCCTCCCAGTCGCCGCCTGAGCCAGTGCCCAAGGCCATAGCCGTGTCTGGGCTGCCGCTGGCCGTCATGTCAGTCTGACCAATCAAAATGTTGTCCAGATACAGCGACAACGTCGAGCCATCACTGACGGCGACCATATTGTACCATTGCCCGGTAACGACATTATCGACGCCTTGGGCCATGTGCCAGTACCTGGATACATCCGCAAACTGGACAGTCGGTTTTCCATCAAGCACCTGGAAGTACAGTGGTGCCAGCGCCCCATCGGCGACGACATCTCGGCCGTCGCGGCCGACAATGGTGTGGGACCAGCCAATTGTGTCCAGTTTGAACGACGCTTCAATCGTGAACTGCGACGGCGTAATGCTCTCAAGGTCAATACCACCCGGCAGACTCTGCTCCGACCAAGTCATCGAAGCGGGGCAACAACCCATAACTTGTGTATGGACCATGCTCAGCTGGTTTTCAACGTCGGTCAGAGGGATCTGTGCAGCCGGAACATCGTCACCCAGGCCCACTCCCACGTTGTCAGGTCGTTACCATTGCCACTCCAATCATGCACCGCCTTTCGCCAGACGGTCTGACCATCTGAGTCCGGCAAAGGATTACCGGCGGCCACAGGCAAACCCGTCTCACTGGTGTCAATGCTCGGTTCATCCACGTCATCAAACCGCCAGTAAGCGACGGTTGTCGCCGAGGCCACAGAAGCAAGATCCATCACAGCGAACAGCAACAAAAACAAAATCAGTCTTTTCATCTTGCACTCCTTCCTCATCAGTATTTATACGGCTCTAAACGCTTTGCCTACAAGGCTCACCTCAACGCTTAATTGCTCCTCATTCGGTGGGCAAATTACTCTTAGCTGTAGGTTGACGTGCTACACGGCTCCGCTTGCAACATCAACCCTCTCTCCGGGTCCGGACCGAGAACGACAAGCTCAGACCCG
>SMTZ1_10003911_pt1 | contig 21198 bp, 19 predicted proteins | sample DeeMarSWOR136_30_FD_25667 | JGI IMG/M metagenome (IMG submission 25667) | reverse complement strand
TTTTCCTCGGCATCTCTGTGGGGGCGACCATGCATGCAGATAAATTTCTCAGCTGGAAACCCCTTTTCATCTTTGGCCTGGGCCTCGTGGATTTTGCGGTATGTACCATAGGGGGGATACTCACGGTAAAGGTCATGAATCTACTCCTCAAAGAAAAGATCAATCCCCTTATCGGTTCTGCCGGCGTCTCTGCGGTGCCCATGGCAGCTCGTGTCTCCCAGGTGAAGTACGACAAGACCAATCATCTACTGATGCATGCCATGGGCCCAAACCTGGCAGGTGTTATAGGATCGGCCGCCGCGGCAGGCATGTTTATCGCTATGTTTGATTAACAAAATGGCTTTACCATTTCATGTGACCCGGCTATGCCGGTCAAAAAAGGATGAAAAAATGAAAAAGTTGTTGCTCCCCATATTCATCTTTTTCCTTACAATCCCAGCGTCCTTATACGCTGAAGACTTTCTGGGCGCTCCACTCATACCTGGTGGGAAAACAGTGGAAAGAACAAAATCACGGCTGGAGATGAAATCCCCTCTATCCCACGATGAAATTGTGGCCTTTTACAGACAAGCCCTAAAAAAATACGAGGACATCAAATTTCGTGACTGGAAGGATGCCACTTATATCGAAGATGACGGAAGACTGGCACTCTATCACCATCTCAAAACAGTACAGAGACGGGACCAACCTGGTCATCGTGAAAGACAACTGGACCTGGATCATTGGAACGCTTGTGTTGAGATTTATCGGCGTCTTTGTGGTGCTTCTTTTCCTTATGCTGGGAATGTACATCTCGGGGACTATCATATCGAGATCGGTCAAAAAGCTGGAGGCCAAGAAATCCTAGGCCCCGACACATCCCTTCAACAAAAAAAGCCCTTCCTCTCTTCGGGGAAGGGCTTTTTACTCTTTTAGTCCAAGGCTAGAGGGGGACATTGCCGTGTCTGCGTTTGGGGATGGATTCCGCCTTGTTCCTTAGCATCTCCAAGGCCTGTATTAACCTGGGCCGGGTATTTTCTGGAAATATGATCTGATCAATGTAACCCAGTTCTGCTGCCTTAAAAGGACTTGCAAAATTATTCCTGTAGTTTTCCACCATTCTCTGTCTCGTTCCTTCTGGGTCTTCCGCCTTCTCAATCTCTTTCCTGAATACGATATTCACGGCCCCTTCGGGCCCCATCACCGCTATCTCAGCCGTGGGATAGGCATAATTGATGTCGCCTCCGTGGTGTTTGCTGGACATGACATCGTAGGCGCCCCCATAGGCCTTACGGGTGATTACAGTAACCTTAGGAACTGTTGCCTCGCAGTAAGCATAAATGATCTTGGCACCGTGTTTAATGATCCCCCCGTATTCCTGATTCACGCCGGGCAAGAATCCAGGCACATCCACAAAGGTTACCAAAGGCAGATTAAAACAATCACACATCCGCACAAAGCGAGCACACTTCATGGATGCGTCGATATCAAGACACCCTGCGAGGAATCGGGGTTGATTGGCCACAATCCCCACTGCCATGCCGTTGAGCCGCCCAAAACCCACTACCATGTTCATGGCGTAATGTCTTTGAATCTCCAGAAAATAATTATCATCCAGTACAGTCCGGATAATTTCTTTGATATCGTAAGGCAATTTGGGGTTTGTGGGCACCACGCTGTTTAGAGATGGGTCTGTACGCTCAGGATCATCGGTACATTCCAATTTGGGAGGCCTTTCTTGATAATTCTGAGGTAAGTAGCTGAGGACTTCTTTCACCCTATCTAGGGCTGCTTGATCCGAGTCCTCAGCAAATTGGGCCACGCCGCTTTTCGTGTTATGGGTCATGGCCCCTCCCAGGTCTTCAGGTGTTACCTCTTCAGAAGTTACGGCCTTTATAACCTGGGGACCTGTTATGAACATATTACTCGTCTTTTTGACCATAATGATGAAATCGGTCAACGCCGGAGAATAAACCGCTCCTCCCGCACAAGGTCCCATTATAACGGATATCTGCGGCACCACCCCAGAGGCCCAGACATTTCTCTTGAATATTTCCCCATAGCTTCCCAGGCTCACGATCCCTTCCTGAATCCTGGCACCCCCGGAATCGTTGAGACCTATGATGGGGGCCTTGCATTTGAGGGCCAGGTCCATGATCTTACACACCTTTTCACCGAACGGACCGCTTAGTGATCCGCCAAATACGGTGAAGTCCTGTGAGAACACGAACGCCTTTCGCCCATTGATGTCCCCATAACCTGTGACTACCCCATCACCCGGGATCTTCTTCCTCTCCATCCCAAAATCGTGGCAACGGTGTACCACAAACTTGTCTATCTCTTGAAAGCTGCCCTTATCCAGGAGGTAATCAATCCTCTCCCTGGCTGTCATCTTGCCTTTAGCGTGCTGCTGATCAATACGCTCCTGACCACCCCCCAATTCCGCCTCAGTATTTCTTTTCTCCAGTTCTTTGATTTTTTCCGCTATATCCATCTGGCAGACTCCAAGAAATGGGTCATTTTTGCTTAGGTGTCATTGCAAATAGTTGGGTATCCTGGATTAAAATCGTTCCCTTTACTCCAGTACGATCAAAAACTCCATTTTCATGGCTTCAAGGATGAGCACTTCATCATTTTCGTTGACCACGTCACCCACGTTAACCTTCACATCGAGCACCTTTCCGCCCATCGGAGCATTAATTTCACTCACAGCTGTTCCCTCCTTAAACTCTTGATTTTTATAACTTTCCTCGTGGTAAAGCCGTTCGGCCAAAGGTTGGATCTTCTACTAAATCCATTCTTAGAATACTCCACTATTCCATTATTCCCACTGTGCAGCCAAGCGAAGCTAACTTGGGCCATCTTATACCACTGAAAATGAGTTGGTTGTCAAGAACAAACGACGACAAAACATTCTCCCATATGGTCGAAGGGGGCGACCCCGAAATGGGCGAAATGGGGTTCCCATTGTCCTACCCAAACCGTCTAATATTAATATGGCCCTCCACAGATTCCTTGACTTTAGTCACCCAATTCACTAAAATAACTAAATTACGCTTATTCTTAATGGATAAAGCCCAAGGGAGGGCCAGAGATGCCGGTTTACTTATGGGTCGCGGAAACCAAAAAGGGCAGAAAGCTTAAAGGGGAGTTGGAAGCTGCTGATGAAAGAATCGCCCTTAGTCAACTGAAAAGACGAAACCTTACGGTCAAGAAACTAAAACCCAAACCAAAGGATATCTTTGAAAATGTGTCCTGGTTGCAGCCCAAGGTCAAGAGTAAGGACATTGTCATTTTTACAAGACAGTTTTCAACCATGATTGATGCGGGGCTTCCCCTAGTCCAGGGCCTGACCATTTTGGCAGAGCAATCAGAGAACAGAACCTTCAAGACTATTCTGAAAGAAATAACCAAAGACGTGGAAGGGGGTTCTACCCTGGCGGAGGCCATGAAAAAACACCCCAAGGTCTTTGATGAACTCTTTGTGAACCTGGTCGCTGCTGGCGAAGTGGGAGGTATTCTAGACACGATCCTGAGGCGTCTTGCAGATTACATTGAAAAGGCCGAGAAGCTAAAGAAACGCATAAAAGGGGCTATGACCTACCCTCTAGTGGTTGTGGGCATCGCCATCATAGTTATCGCCGTCATCCTCATTTTTGTTATCCCTGTTTTCGAAGACATGTTTAAAGGTTTTGGAGCGGCCCTTCCTGCGCCCACCCAGTTGGTGGTTAACATGAGTCGGTTTATAAAAGGGAACTTTATTTTCATATTCATCGGTTTGGCCATCGCTGTCGTTGCCCTTAAGCAATACAGGAATTCCAAGCAGGGAAGAAAGTCGACCGACGCCCTTCTCTTGAAGGTGCCCATATTTGGGGAACTGCTCAGGAAAGTGGCTGTTGCAAGATTCACACGAACCCTCGGTACAATGATCCAGAGCGGTGTGCCCATATTGGATTCCCTGGAGATTGTTGCAAAGACATCGGGTAATGTCATTCTTGAGGAAATTATCTATGAAGTGAGGGGCAGCATTGCCGAAGGCCAGACTATCGCAGAGCCCCTATCGGAAACGGATATTTTCCCTGGCATGGTGGTACAAATGATATCCGTGGGAGAGGCCACAGGTGCCCTTGATACGATGCTGGGTAAAATTGCCGACTTCTACGACGACGAAGTGGATGCTGCAGTAGAGGCACTGACGTCCATGTTAGAGCCCCTTCTTATGCTATTCCTCGGTGGGTCTATAGGCGGATTGGTTATAGCCATGTACCTGCCCATCTTCCAGATGGCCGCAGCCATGGGATAACCTGATGTCAGCATGATCGATCCCGACCCTAATATTTCCCAGTCAGAGCTCCCTGGTCGCCTTCAAAAACTGATGTTTTTGAGGGTACTCTTCGTCTCTTTTCTTCTGGGTGCGTCCGTCTTTCTCCAGGTAAAAGAGGCGAAGACCTATTTTGGGAATATCCAAACCTTTCATTATCTCCTTATTGCCGCCATATATTTTCTCACTTTTATCTACATCGTCCTTTTAAAATACCAGAAGGATTTATCTAAGCTCGCTTACTCCCAACTCCTCATAGACACGGTCCTCATTACGGCCATCATCTATGCGACCGGTGGCATAGAAAGCATATTTTCTTTTCTCTATATCCTGACCATCATCAATGCCAGCATCATGCTTTACCGAAAGGGAGGTATGATCGTCGCCTCCAGTAGCAGTATTCTTTATGGTCTTTTGTTGGATCTACACTACTTTGATGTGATTGAGCCTTTTGGAAGTCACCTGGCACACTATCCTGCTGAAGATAAGAGGTTCTATATCTTCTATATGATCGTGGTAAATGTTGCCGCATTCTATCTTGTGGCATTTCTCAGCAGTTTTATCTCTGAACAAGCTCGAAAAAGCCGAGTCGAACTTAGAGCCAAGCAGGATGATCTTATCAAATTGGAGGCCCTTAATGAAAGGATCATAAGAAGCATCATGTCAGGCCTGGTCACTTTGGATGAGCAAAACAGAGTTATCCTGTTCAACCCTGCTGCAGAGGATATTTTTGCCATCAATTCGGACCGGGCCATAGGCAGGAAGATTACGGATATTTTCCCTCTCCTCGATGAATACTTGGGCGATGGAAAAGCTCCCCCAGATCGATTGAGCAAAAAGCCCCATCAGTTCATTGATTTACCCTATTTGAGAGAGGATGGAGAGAGAATATTCCTCAGATTCTCCATCTCACCCCTTAGGCTTACGGACGGAGATCAGAAAGGCCAGATCCTGTTCTTTCAGGATATGACTGAGGTGAAGTTGATAGAAGAAGAAATGAAAAAGGTGGAGGGTCTTGCTCTTATTGGGGAACTGGCAGCAGGAATAGCACACGAGATCAGGAATCCTATGGCATCCATCAGTGGTTCTATTCAGATGCTCAAAGAAAGCCTGGATAAAGATGACGTGAACAGTCGGCTCATGGACATTATGTTAAGAGAGGTGAACAGGTTGAACCACCTGGTTAACGACTTTCTACTTTTTGCAAGACCCAAGCCCTTCGACTTGCAAGAGTTTGACCTCGGTCAGTTGACCATTGAATCCCTCGAACTCTTCAGGAACAGCGGAAATTGGACGGATAAACTACGGGTGGAAACAGATTTCAAGCAGGATATCAAGCTGGAATCCGATCCAGAACAGATAAAACAGGTCCTATGGAATCTCTTTCTCAATGCCAGCGAGGCCATGCCAAATGGGGGTGTTGTCCGAGTAAGTGCCGATATGGTGGAAAGCGACGACTCCTCTGAGCCAGGACAGAAAATGGTAAAAATAACTGTCAGAGATTCTGGTCAGGGATTCAGTGAAAGGGCTCTTTCCTATCTTTTTACCCCTTTTTTTACCACTAAGGAAGGGGGATCGGGCCTAGGCCTCGCCACGGTGAAACGAATCGTGGAGGGGCTGAAAGGCAAGGTCGATGGTGAAAACCACCCTGACGGAGGTGCCCAGATTACTATTCTCCTCAACCTCTCTCCTTCTTTATCTTCGTAACAGCTTCCCTATTCCCTTAACCATTCCCCTCCCCCATTAAGACTCAGAGGCTGGCCCATCTTCTTCAGGCAGCATCATCCGGACAGGGGCAAGGCGGTCTCTTCTGCAGATAATTTTTATTTCTTGGGCTCGTTGTGTTTTTTGAGTCTGTTATGTTAAGATTTTAATTTTGTTCAGTCTTCTAAGGATAGCCTCATGTCCATACAAGATCAGGTATGGTTTTCACATATCAGAAGGCCAAGTCGATACTTGGGAAATGAGATCAATGCCATCAGAAAAGATCCCGCCACCACGGAGGTCTCCATCCTGCTCGCTTTTCCCGATGTGTATGAGGTGGGGATGTCCCACCTTGGATTGAAGATCCTTTATCATATCTTAAATAGCCACGACTGGCTGGCCGCTGAAAGGGTCTTTTCCCCGTGGGTAGATCTGGAAAAAGAATTGAGGGAGAGGGACATATCCCTACATTCGTTAGAATCTCGTAAGCCCATCTCAGATTTCGACATATTGGGCTTCAGCCTCCAACATGAACTCTGTTTCACCAATGTCCTAACTATACTCCAACTTTCCAAGATTCCTTTCCTCTCAGAGCACAGGAAGCATATATTCCCACTTATTGTGGCAGGAGGGCCAGCGTGCTTCAACCCTGAACCTGTTGCAGCCTTGTTCGATGCTATCGTGGTCGGCGACGGAGAACAGGCAACCGTGCAAATATGCGAAAAGGTCAGGGAAGCAAAAAGAAATAGGTCCATAAGCAAAAAAGACCTATTGCACGAGCTGGCAAGCATCAAGGGGGTATACGTGCCCTCTTTCTTCAAAGCGCACTATGAGGCTGATGGGACCATTAGCTGCATTGAACCTTTGAAAGAGAGTTATGGGAAAGTGGAGAAAGCCATACTCCCCGACATCAGCCAGTATTCTTTTCCATGCCGTCAGGTCGTCCCTTTTACCGAGTTGGTCCACGATCGACTGGCCGTAGAGATCTCTCGTGGCTGCACCAGGGGATGTCGTTTCTGTCAAGCGGGCATGATATATCGACCCACGAGAGAGCGGGATCCCGAATTGGTTATCAAGAACGTGGCAGAGGCCCTGAGGCTCACAGGCTTTGAGGAACTCTCATTGCTCTCGTTGAGTTCAGGGGACTATTGCTCAATGGGTCAACTCCTCATGGAACTCATGGATCGACTGTCAAACCAGAAAGTTGCCATCAGTCTCCCCTCCCTTCGGATTGACAGTCTGGATCCAGGATGGTTCGAACAGATTAAGAGGGTGAGGAAAACGGGTTTTACCCTTGCTCCGGAGGCGGGCAGCGACAGGTTGAGAGAGGTCATTAACAAGACATTGACCAACGAAGACATCTTGAACATGGCCCGGGAAATCTACGGAGCCGGCTGGAATTTGATCAAACTCTACTTTATGATCGGCCTTCCCACTGAGGACCATGAGGACTTGGAGGCGATTATCCACCTGGCAGAGGCAGTAACCCGCTTTGCAAGAGGCACAGGGAGAAGGGCTAAACTCAATGTGAGCGTAGCCACCTTCGTTCCCAAATCCCATACGCCTTTTGTCTGGTTACCCCAACTGCCCTTTGAGGAAAGCCAGAGACGCATACAGTTCATTCACAGCGCCCTGAGGGGAAAGCGCGTGCGAGTAAAATGGAACCAGCCGGAACTGAGTTGGCTTGAGGGTATCTTCTCACGGGGTGATCGTAGACTGACTGCCGTACTTGTGGAAGCCTGGCGACTGGGGGCCAGCTTTGATGCATGGGGAGAGCATTTTCGTATGGATTTGTGGAAGGAGGCCTTCAGGAGGTCAGGGCTGAACCCTGAATTTTACCTATACCGCTCAAGATCTACGGAAGAGATTCTACCTTGGGATCATATCAAATCCCGTGTCAAAAAGACTTATCTTGAGAGGGAATGGAGGAAGGCCCTGCAGGGCAAAATTACGCCCGATTGTCGGGAAAAATGTCTTGACTGCGGTGTATGTGACCACAGGAAGATCGATCCCATTCTTTTTAAGGATTGGACGCCAACACGCCGTGCGGAAAAGCCTGTATCAAACGCCAAGCCTCGTGAGGCAAAAAAATATAGAATGACCTTTTCTAAGACCGAAAGTGCAAGATTCCTCAGTCATCTGGAACTGCTCCGCCTCTTTATCAGGGCCTTTAAAAGGGCAGACCTGAATCTCGTTTACTCTAAAGGTTTTCACCCCCTGCCCAAGGTCTCTTTTGCTTCAGCCTTGCCGGTGGGGACCGAAAGTGTTCACGAGACCGTCGATTTTGAATCTTTCGAAACCATGCCCATTTCTTCAGTAAAAGAAGACATAGGCCGGCAACTTCCTAGCGGAATCAGGGTTATTCATCTGGAAGATATCACCGCCCAGAAGAGGGGTGCCGGTATAGAGGAGGTCCATTTCCACGTAACCTTAAACGGGGTGCAAATAGACGAAATAGATTTGAAAGGGTTCTTGCAGTCGAAGTATTTCCCCATAGCGAAAACGCATAAAGGGAGAAAACAGATAATCAATGCCAGATCCCTGGTCAAAGCCATGCGCTTCATCCCCCCTAACGGCATACATTTGGTGATATCCCCCAATTCTGGGCCCCAATTAAAGCCAGCAGATATTATCAGGGGGGTATTTCATCTTAGCGAAGATGAGATTTCAAAAGTAAGGATTTTGAAGACCAAGCAGGTCCTGAGTTAAGATTTCAAGTGACATAAGGGCCCAAAATGATTTAAAATTAGAGTTTTTGAGGCCGTTGTAAAGGAAACCTGCCCTTAGTCCACTTATTAGGATCCCCTGGCGGCAAGCAACTTTGGACACTCTAGGCACTTTAGTTCACTTTAGGCACTGCTCTTATGGCTAACGAACTCATTATCAATACGAGGCCCCATGAAACCAGAGTGGCGCTTGTGGAGAACGGCCAAGTCATCGAGCTCCATATTGAGAGAAAGACAGGTCAAGAACTCATGGGGGATATCTACCGCGGAAGAGTGGTCAGGGTCCTCCCAGGGATGCAGGCAGCATTCGTTGACATTGGACTTGACCGAACCGCTTTTCTCTATGTTTCTGATGTCCATAAAGACTTCATGGGGTTGGAGCAGATGATGCTCCAGAACAGCGCAAACAATGAAGATTCACTATCCCATGGACTTGAAGAAATAAGGCCTGATCCCCTTCTGGGAATCTCTTTCAATATAGAGGATCTGCTCCAGGAGGGGCAGGATATCATGGTGCAGGTATCAAAAGAACCCATCGGAACAAAGGGGGCGCGCCTAACATCCCATATTTCTCTGCCCGGAAGGCATCTGGTACTGATGCCCACTGTTAACCATATCGGAATTTCCAGGCGCATAGAAGATTTGCAAGAAAGGGAAAGACTCAGGACTATCGTCCAAGATATCAGGCCCAATGAGCTTGGGTTTATCGTAAGGACGGTCAGCGAAGGGGCAGAAAGCAATAAACTCAAATCCGAGATGGATTTCCTTGTGAAATTGTGGGCCAATATCCAAGAGAGAATGGATAAACAATCAAGTCCCAGCCTCCTGTATAAGGACTTAAGTATTTCGCTGAGATCAGTACGTGACCTATTTACCCGTGAAGTGGATCGGCTCATTATTGACTCAAGGGAAGAGTACAAAAACATTATGGAGTTCATTGAAACATTCGCACCCAGACTAAAATATTCCGTTGAACTTTATGACGGAATAGACCCTATTTTCGATACATACGGCATAGAAATGGAGATTTCCCGGGCCTTGGAGAAGAAGATATGGCTTAAATCAGGCGGGTACATCGTCATTGAACTGACTGAGGCCTTGACAGCCATAGATGTGAACACGGGAAGTTACGTGGGCAAAAGGAACCTAGAGGAAACCATCTTGAAAACCAATCTTGAAGCAGTAAAAGAGATTGCTTACCAGCTTCGTCTAAGAAACATAGGGGGTCTGATTGTTATTGATTTCATCGACATGGAAAAAAAGGCCAATCGGGATCGGGTCTTTATGGCGTTGAAAGAGGCCCTGAGCAAAGACAAGGCCAAGACCCATATCCTTCGCATGTCCGAACTCGGGCTCATCGAGATGACCAGGAAGAGGACACGCGAAAACCTTAGCAGACTCATGAGCGAGCCCTGCACCTACTGTGAAGGCAGAGGGACCCTCAAATCAAAAAAGACCATTTGCTGTGAGATATTTCGTGATATAGAAAGGGAAGCCGCCTCTACCATGGATGGGGGTAACGTTTACGTACGAGTGAATCCAGAGATCGATCAGGTCCTTAAGGAGGAAGAGCAGGAATCGATTATGGACATGGAGAGGCGAATTGACAGGCCGATCATCATAATATCAAAGGAAGACTTTCACCTAGAGCAGTACGCGATAAGCACCAACAGCTCCTAATATTTGTGATTTGTCATTGGTCATTGGTCTGTCCTGGGGCATTTCCCTGGAGTACTGGAGTATTGGATTACCGGATATCAAAAGCTTATGAAATTGCCTTGTCATTCCTCTAATCCATCACCCCAAAACTCCAATATTCCATCCCGTTAGAAGCGCCGTGCCTTTTTGATCTCAGCGTAAGCCTCATTCACCTTCGCCATCTTCTTTCGAAGAAGGATGGCTCCCTCCTCATCGATTTGGCTATGAAGATCAGGGTGGTATCGCTTTACCAGCGTGCGATAAGATTGTTTTATCTCCTCCATTCCAGCCGTAGGCGAAACTCCCAGGACTTCATAGTATTGTGCGACAGGGGATTCTACGGATGAAGGGGATGTCCGATTCCCCACGGCTCTGCCACACAAATATCCGATCAAGGCCCCGACGGGCCCTCCTAGATAGTAACCGAGTCCAGCACCTGCTGCCTTAACCCATCCCGCCATAACATAAATATCCTTTATCCCTCTTTACCAGGCGCATTTGCGGTTGTCAAACTATCACAATCTTGTCCAGATTAAGAAATTCTGCTTTTCCTTTGACATTAAGTGCTTGTTTCGATTAATATTATTACAAATTTTGGTAGCTTTTGAGTCATTATTTTAAGGTTAATGAACCTGGGGCTTTGCCCCGGTCGGGATAACGGAAAAATGGAGTAATGGCCTCTGGCTCCGTCCCGGAGTGTAGGGCTTATGATCAAACTTCTGGCTCGCAGAGCTCACGCCCCGAGGCGAACGACGGCTTCGTAGAAAAAAAGCATGATCTTCCCTTTTTCATACCCACTATTCCATTATTCCACGTGGGCAGGCGTGAAATAACGCGACCTGAACGGAATTATATACCCGAGCAACCGGATAGGTTTTAATCAAACTAAATAGATGGCTAAGAGGACTCTAAACGTAGATCTGTTATTAGGGGCCATAATTGTTCTGATATTTATTGGTTTTTCCATCATCAGGCCGTCCTTCTTCGAGGTCATTGAAAGATATGTCTATGATTCAGCGTTGAAATTCGCTCCTGAAGAAAAGCAGGGTGTCTCTCAGGTGGTCCTCATCAATATTGATGATAAGAGCCTGACCCACCTCGGTTCATGGCCCTGGCCGCGAAACCTGATTGCAGAGATGATAGACATACTGAAGGAGGGTGGGGTAAAACTCATCGGCCTCAATGTCCCGCTCTTTGAAAAACAAGCGAACCTTGGCCTTGAAGTGTTGAGATCATTTCATGAGAAGTTTAAGGCCTATCCTTTTGGTGAAAAGGACCCTACCATCGCCACGTGGATACAGGAGCACCTTAAACAGATGGAAAAGGATCTCGACGGTGACAGAAGACTCGTAGAGAGCGTACAGCAAAGTGGGAATGTGGTCTTTCCTGCCTCCGTAGAATTTGGAACTTCCCCTAACAGGACCGGAAAGGGAGAAGACACCATACCTTCAAGAGATTTCTTGGCCTCGGAGCAAGTGTCCGATTCCTTCAAAAAGAGGCTTTCAGCCAACCGTGTTTCATTTCCATTCCCCGAGCTTGCGCAAAATGCGCTCGGGATAGGTCATGACAACTCGACACTTGAAAGCAATATGGCTGGCCGATCCCACCTCATGTTTGTCAGTTATAAGGGAGCCTTCTTACCATCTTTCCCCTTTCGACTCGCCATCGCTTATCAAGACCTAGAACCCAAAGAAGTCACGGTAGTGGAAAATAAGATTCATTTAAAAGGCCGAAGTATTGCGACAAGCAAAGGAGAGCTGCTGATAAGAGTTAGGAAGAAGCAGGACCCCTTTACCCAATATCCGTTTGTGGATATCCTGAGGGCGAGACAGGCGCCCCTTGTTCTGAAAGGAAAAATAGCTGTCGTGGGCTTCAGCGCTTCTGGTATCAGACGTATGAATACACCCGTCTCCTCAAGGGTGTCTGAGGGTCAACTGATCGCCAACATCTTGGAGAACATTATCAACGCCACCTTTATAAGTCGCCCCCTTTTTATGTTCCATTTTGAGATTTTGAGCATATTTTTACTGGGCGGGATTGCATCCCTCTTGTTCCCACGTATGGGAGGGTTGAGAAAGACGGCCCTGGCAGTGGCTCTAATCATTATCCCTCTGCTAGCCGGAATGCTTCTTTTGTCCACCAAAGGTGTCTGGTTCAAGACTACTTATATTTCTTGTGCCATTCTCACCATCTATATCACAATCTCTCTCAAATACTCGCTCGTCACAAGAGCCAGCACAAGAGATTCCGTCGAAACTAACCGTTTGCTCGGTCTCAGCTTTCAAAGTCAAGGCCTTCTTGATCTTGCCTTCGACAAGTTTCGAAGATTACCCATGGACGAAGAGACCAAAGAACTCGTTTATAACCTGGGTCTGGAATATGAAAGAAAGCGAATGTCCGAAAGGGCCTTGATCGCTTATGAGTATATCAGCAAATGGGGAAGCTATCGGGATCTTGACGAACGCATACCCAAAATGAAGGCCTCTGATAACTCCTCTACCCTTGCCAGCTATGAGGAAAACAGAGAAGTGAGCATATTAGCCGATGCCTCTGCCGAGACCCCGTCCAGGGTTGGGCGATATGACATTATCGAGGAACTGGGTAAAGGCTCTATGGGGCAAGTTTACAAGGCGCTAGATCCCAAGATCAACCGGCTTCTCGCCATCAAAACCATCCGTTTTTCAGACGAGTTTGAAGAGGACATAATCCAAGAGATCAAAGAGCGATTCTTTCGAGAGGCGGAGATAGCGGGCCAGCTTTCACATCCATCCATAGTAACCATTTACGATGTGGGGGAAGATCGCGATCTCACTTATATGGCCATGGAATTTCTGGAAGGCGAAAATTTAGAGAAATACATTATTAAGGAAAACCTACTCTCTTTTACGAAAATCCTAGAGGTGATTGCGGAAGTGGCTGAGGCCCTTGACTTTGCCCACGGAGCTGATGTGATCCACAGGGACATTAAGCCCGCCAATATCATGCTCCTCAAGAAGGGTGGGGTCAAGGTGACGGATTTTGGTATTGCAAAGGCCATATCCTCATCCAGAACCAAGACAGGGGTAATTCTCGGTACACCTAACTACATGTCACCTGAACAGATCATGGGTCAGAAAATGGATCTGCGATCGGACATATTCTCCCTAGGCGTTCTGTTTTTTCAACTCTTGACAGGGGAATTGCCCTTCCACGGAGAGAATCTGAGCAGTCTCTTATATCAGATTACGCAAGTAAGACATCCTTCTGTACGGAGTTATAATCCCAAAATCCCTAGAGTCTGTGAGCAGATCCTGAACAAGGCCTTAGCCAAGGATCCGAAAGATAGATTCAGCAACGCAAAAGAAATGGAGAGGATTATCAGACTCCTTATCTCAAAGATAGAGGCGTTAAGGAGAAATAAAGGCGGCTAGGACGGCCTTTACATCAAACAGGATCTCTTTTCCGCGAGCTTTTATTGGGGAAAAATTGTTAATCGCATCTTCAGGAATAACGAATGTAGGTCTGAAAAGGGGGAGCAACGAAGATTGCTTCTCCACGGAAGATTCTCTGGGCCTATACGTCGTGGCTGATGGCATGGGAGGCCATCAAGCGGGTGAGGTGGCCAGCCGGATCGCAGTGGAGCTCATCATCAAGAGCTTCCGCAGATGGGTTGAGCAGGAGGCTTATGAAGACGAGCTCTTCGGCTTTCCTGACAACTCGGTCACCATACAAGGGAATTACCTTTTAAGTAGTATTAGACTGGCCAACAGGATCGTATATGAAATGGCCCTGGAACATGAACGCTACCAAGGTATGGGGACCACCGTGGCCACCTTGCTTGTTACATCCTCTCTGATCATTGCCGCCAATGTGGGTGATAGCCGTATCTACATGGTAAGGGATGGTCATATCGAAAGGCTATCCAAAGATCACACGATTGTTGCCGAACAGGTTGAAATGGGGGTGATGACAGAAGAGGAGGCCTCATCAGCTCCGCTCAAACACGTATTAACACGAAATTTGGGTTCTGCAGAAAACGTGGAAGCAGAAATCTTTGAGATTGAACCTTCAAATAATGATCGCTTGATACTATGCTCGGATGGGCTGACGGATCTGGTCTCTGATAGAGAAATCCTGGAGATGACACAGGGTGTGGATGATCCTGAGGACCTGTGTAACCAGTTTGTGGAGAAGGTTCTGAAACGGGGAGCCCATGATAATACGACCGTGGTTTCTGTCTTTTTGACAGACATGAAAAAGAAGACGACGAGCCCCTTAAGTAGAATTGGACTTCCGTTGGCAGAAGGGATAGGAAATATACAGAAAGTAATCAAAAAATTTAAATCTTAAGTTAATTTTATCTTGATTTTTTCTATTTTATTAAGATAATATTTTAATGACCTCAAATTCGGGGGTAAAATCATGCCCAGGCTCATTTTAACCTTCAACAAACAGGTGATCAAAGAATATCCTTTTCTGAAAGACAGCATCACCATCGGTCGCAATGATGACAATGGTATTATAATAGATAATCTGGCCGTCTCCTCCTACCATGCAAAGATAGATAAGGTGGGTTCTGATTACATCGTCACGGATCTCCAAAGCACGAACGGCACATTTGTTAACGACGAGAAGGTCGTTTCTCACAAACTCTCCCATGGCGACAACATCATTGTTGGGAAACATGTCATCCTTTTTGTCTCTGGAGAGAAGGGGACGGAGGCTGAGAAGGCAGACAAGAAAGGGGAACTGGACAGGACAATGATGCTGGATACGGCCAAGCAGAAAGAACTGCTGGCCAAACAGCAGGTGACCCCCAAGGTCCCTAAGCCTCCAGAAAAGATAGGGGTTCTGAGCTTCATCAATGGCTCTGATTTAGGCGAAATCGAATTGAAGAAGAAGCTCACCAAAATAGGTAAAGGGGATGCATCAGAGATAAAGCTCTCAGGTGTGTTTATGGGTTCTACGGCGGCCACGATTAGCAAGAGGCCCTCTGGCTACACCATAACATTCACGGGGGGGAGGACAAAACTGAAGGTCAATGGCGAGGTTGTAAAGGACAGCGTTGCATTGAAAGATTTTGATACGATTGAGTTGGGTTCACATAAGTTTCAATTTTACCAGAAAGAGGTTAAGCCTGACTGAAATTTTCCAGATCGTCCCTAACCCTAAACATTTGCCGTCTTACCGCCTTATTCACATTCCTCAACCATCCTAAGCGCGTCCAATCAAGTATGATCTTCTAATCTTTTCCTTTGCGCCTCTTTTTAATCTCATTTAGCGCTCCATCTACCTGATCCCTCGTAAAGGTCTTCTGGCACTTGGTACATTGGTAGAGTTCTTCGGTCAATTTGTCATAGATGAGATCTTCGGAGAAATTCACCCCATGAAAACAGATTTTGAAGTTGTAGATGAGCTTGAAGTCTTTATTCTGACAACTGTCACACAAAAAGTAGTCCTGGAAAATCTCCATTTTCTCTTCCTCCTCAGAGATCAATTCTTATATGGGCCCTTTCAGGTCCTTGGGTTTTTACCCTGTCCTTACCATTTTTACAATGCTTTTTTAGGCAAGTGACGCTCCCCGCTCTCCCAGGCCTAGGCTCTACGAGCCGGAGGCTGAAGAGGCGGGGCATCACCCACAAGTTCGATCAGCCGGAACAATCTGGCATGTTTTGGCAATCAGAGATAGGCAATGGGCCTCATGCCCTTACGCCTGCGAATGGCCTCCAGCACACCGACGGTTCCAGTCATCATGTTATCGCCCATGGGCGACCCAAACTGAATGGGCAATCGGGAGTTTTCCACCAATTGCCGCTTTGGGCCCGTGGCTATGATGAGATCGGCTGTCTCAAACCCAAAGGCCTTGCGTATGTAAGCACCATGGCCCCCTTCTTCCAGTATCTGCTTATGCTCCAGCGTCCCATCAGCCAGCTCCCTCAACAGGACTTCCAGCCTTTTCAGGGTAACGTCACTCGTGTGGTATTCAAAAAATCCCATGAGTTCCTCACCTTGTATGGCGGCACCCACTGTATGGGAGGTTGCCACATCCAGCGTCAATACCCTCTCCTTCTCCCTTGCGCGGGGATCCATGGAGGCCCCCAAGATGGCTGCCATCCCACTATCCATGAGGTAAATCTCATCGGCTGGCAACCCCTTGGCGCTTTGGGCCATGGATTTTAGACGGCTAAAGGTGGCAGGCACTTCCTCACTCTCGTAAAGCAAGGCATGTGGAAATGGGTTCTTATCGAGACAAGACTTGAAAATCTCGTGACGATAATCCAGGTGGGATACACCTTCTGGCGGTCTTCCATGGTCTTGAGCACAGAGTCCCACCACCTCAAATGAAAAAGGAACACCCAATGCCTTCACTGTTTCTTCCAAGCGATCCACTTCCAGATCGCTGGTGTTGAGCGCATGGTAACTCCCGGTCTGTCTCAGGTCTTCAGCTTCATGATCGTCAACAACTTTGATACCCCAGGAGCGCACCTTGTCCAAATTGTGGTGGATTGTGGCTGCTGAGGAAGCAGACATGACCACCTCCGCTCCCTGAGCCCTCCTTTTCAAGACGCTCGACAAGGCCCCGCCTCCCATTTCCGTTCCCGTGATCAGGAGATTTCCCGAGACCCTTTCCGCCTCCTCCGCCAAGGTCTTTACGGGAGACTTGGCCACCGCCTTGAAGTGCTGGTTGGAATCCGTGTCATAGCAGAGCAGGTCCAGGGTGCCAGCACCCACATCTACGATTAAGAATCTGCCCATCTATGACCTCTTAATTTGTCTCCACTTTAGATTTGAGTCTCCTTTCCATCCTCCCCAGTAGCTTGTGCATCCTGCGTAGCCCTGCAAACGGGATCTCCGCTTCGCTCCGACAGGCTGCTGCGGAGGACGGGCTACGGAGGACGGGCGACAAAGATTTCATGAAAGAATCCTGGTCCAGAGAACCCGCCTTTGCTCTAGCCCCTTAGGGGATAGGAGGACGAGGCTATGGCCCTTTTCGAAAGGCCGTATCTCAAAAAAAATTCCACCGGGCCCCGCAGTGACCACATATTTTGAGGTTTGCGCCTTTGCACCCCTGGGAGTCTCCCGTCACTTTGTTAAACCGCAAAATATGGGGTCACCGCCCACTCACTCTATAGATACGGCCTTGAGAAATGGGGCATGGCCTCCCGAAAAAGAAGCGCAGCGGCTTTATCAGCGCGAATATTGAATCATCATTTCATGAGCAAAGCGATAGTACACCATCCCGCCTTGCAGGATGGGTTTCGAAACGACTCATGAAAAGGATTAATCCCTGTTCCCCAAGATATCCTCAGGATGAACGTACTGACCCGGCACCACCCTATCACGCACTGAGATACCGGCTTCATGGACTGTGTTGGGATCACCCCAGTTCTCTCCCTTCAGAAAGGTTTTTATAGGCACATGTGTGGGGTAACCACTCGATATGCTTCAGTTTGTCCGCAGAAAGCGCCACGCAATCGGGATTCAGATAGAAACGATCTCCATAAATCAAGCAATGGCAAGTCACAGTATCCAAAAATTCACACGCAACAGAGGTGAGCTTAATCTTACCGGTCTCCTCATCCTCTACTTTCTCCAGACAGCAGATGCCACAACGATCGCAGAGGGATTCCCATTCGTCTCGGGTCATCTCCTGGAGAGACTTGGTCTTCCAAAATGGGCCTTTTTTCACATTTAGGCTCTCTTTCGTCCATGGGCACCCTGAGGAACTGGAAAACACGAGCGCCATGGATTTTGCAACGTTTAAGCCCCTTGAAACAGCCATGCAACGAGTCTCGATGTGCTGAGCGGGGTTCTCTGGACCGGACAAAACCTTCCTAAAATTTTCCTATCGGAAAATTTTAGATAACGCCCCCGGGTCCCGGGGGCTTCTAGGCCTCCCGAGAGCGCTCGGGGGGCGCTTTATAAAATCCTGCAAGGAATTTTATTAACGGATAAGGGATTTATAGATTTTGCGGAAATGATGACCATAGATCGCAAAGGTGATCACCAATGGGAATAACTCGGGACGGCGAAAAATGGTCCATGACAGGATCTTCCAATACTGGATTCGCTCTTTACCCAGAATGCCCAATCGGATGCTGGAACGAAACAGGGCCAAAATACGTTGGAAATCCAGCGGGGTTTTGAATTTTGGCGTCCTGTACGTCCGCAAAAAGGTTTTTATGCGCTGATAGTAAGGCTTTGGTGAATAGATCTGACGCATCATGTTCCTGTATCCCCTAAACAGGATGTTTTGATCCATTTTGGGAATGATGTTCGTCGTGCCATCCACATTGCTACCTGAAAGCTGACCAGCCAAGCGGCCTTCTTGTTTAAGACGTTTGTAAAGCCTCGTGCCCACAGGGGCCTGAAGCAAACCGACCATAGCGGTCACGATCCCGGTTTTTTGAATAAAATCAATTTGCCGCTGGAAGATGGATGGCTTATCACTGTCAAAGCCGACAATGAAACCTCCTTGAACTTGTAACCCCGCCTTTTGGATGAGCCTTACGCTTTCGGCCAGGTCTCGATTTTTGTTCTGCGTTTTATTGCATTCGGTCAGACCTTGCTCATCAGGTGTTTCGATGCCTATAAAGACCGTATCAAAACCCGCCTCGATCATCATGTCCATTAATATTCGATCATCGGCCAGATTTATGGAAGCCTCGGTGTTTAAGGGTATCCCTCTCTTATCTTTTTGCCACTCGATTAATTTAGGCAAGAGCTGGGTTTTAAGATACTTTTTGTTGCCAATAAAGTTGTCATCCACAACGAAGACCTGCCCTCGCCATCCCAACTTGTAAAGGCCATCCAACTCAGCGATAATCTGCTCGGAGGTCTTGATACGTGCCCGGTGGCCGAATAGTGCCGTGACGTTACAGAAGTCACAGTTGAATGGACAACCCCGGGAGAACTGCACACTCATGGCGGCATAGCGGTTCAGATCCGCCAGCTCCCACATGGGCGCTGGCGTCTCACTGATGTCGCAAAACTCTGATGTGGAATATAGGTGCTTGGCGCAACCTTTCTCAAGATCGGCAAGAAACGGCGGGAGCGTCATCTCGGCCTCGTTCAGCACCAGATGGTCAACATCCTCAAATTCCTCGTATTCGCTCGTAAAGAGGGGGCCGCCGGCAATGACTCTAAGTCCCCGTTTCTTGCATCGGGAAATGGTTTGACGTGCTGACTCCCTTTGCACAGCCATGGCACTTATGAAGGCGCAATCGGCCCATGCCAAATCCTCTTCACTGAGCTTCGTCGCATTGAGATCAACTAGTCGTTTGGCCCATTCTTGGGGGAGCATGGCCCCCACGGTTAGCAGGCCGAGGGGCGGGTAAGCGCTCTTCTTTCGAATGAACTTAATGGCGTGCTTAAAACTCCAAAATGTGTCCGGAAATTCAGGGTATATGAGTAAAACTTTCAAAATGCATCCTCTTCATTAGATTTGTCGGGAATTGAACGATAAAAGGCCGTTGAAGTCAAGAAAATATATTTTTCGGCTCGCCTCTGAATCAATGATCTTGTTGGTTGAAAAAGAAAAGATCCGCGCCCTCCACCAAATCTTGATTTTAGTCTTCTTATGCGTTATCAGGGAATAGTCGATAGAGATCAGTTTGCGACATGAGAGGCATGAGATTTACCAAGAAGGCTAGTAGAGATCTTTGGAGCCACCGCACGGATTCGAACCGTGGACATCCTCATTACGAGTGAGGTGCTCTGCCAACTGAGCTACGGTGGCTCAAGCTATAAAATGGCTTCCCAGTTTGTTGGCCGATACAAAATATTAGTTGCTTTTTTATCCAGTGTCTATGTTTTTTTGGAAGTGTATGTTGTTTGTAGTCCGTTGTGCGTCGTATACGGGAGTTACCGCTCACTTTTACTGGTGGGCAAAAAAGGATGGTGATATTACATTGGATACCGCCTTTCTGTAGGTAGAATACAACTGACTACTGACCATTGACAACTGACAAGACCCCTAAGGGTTGGAGGGAAAACATGAGAAAGCCAAAAGAATACATCATATTCCCATTGGATGTCTCCACCGCGGATATGTGAACCTACTAGGCGACCATGTGGGTTTCTTCAAGGTGGGACTAGAACTCTTCATAAGCGAGGGACCCGCCATCCTTAGGGCTATCCGCGAGAAGACGGAGGCGGGTATCTTTCTGGACCTGAAGCTACATGATATTCCCGCAACAGTGAAACGGGCGTTTCTTGCTGCCAGCAAATATAGACCTTACTTCGTCACCGTCCACTGTGATGAAGGTGGGGAAGTCCTCAAGAGCATTGCAGAAGACAACCCAGGCAATACAAAGATCCTTGCAGTCACCGTTTTAACCAGTCTCGACCAAGAGAAATTGAAAGCCTTAGGCTACGATGACAAGTATGCGGAGGACCTCTCTGCCCTTGTGCTTTTGAAGGCGAAACTGGCCAAGCAGGCGGGGTGTCATGGCGTCGTCTGCTCTGGCCATGAAGTGGCCAGGGTGAAGAAAGAAATAGGAGAGGAACTGATCGCCGTCACCCCTGGAATAAGACCCGCTTGGTCTCTGGTGGACCAAGACGACCAAAAGCGAATTGTCACGCCTGAATGGGCTGTAAAAAGGGGTGCTGATCATATTGTTGTGGGTCGGCCTATCCGGGATGCGAAGGATCCTGCGGAGGCAGCAAGAAAGGTGGCAGAAGAGATCGAGGCGGGTCTTCGATCACGAGGATAGATATTCCTGTGCAAAATGCTCTATCTTGCTGAGAAGCTCGTCTATGTAGTCCCTGTGAAAGGGTAAGCACTCAACA
>SMTZ1_10001881_pt1 | contig 21200 bp, 17 predicted proteins | sample DeeMarSWOR136_30_FD_25667 | JGI IMG/M metagenome (IMG submission 25667) | reverse complement strand
GAACTTATGGGGTTAAAAAGTTATGAGTTTAATTCTAAGAAATGGAAGGATAGTAGATGGGTCGGGAAATCCATGGTATCATGCAGACATTGCAATTGAAAAGGGAAGGATAGTTAAAATTCGCTCAAAAATTAATGGGAGTGCAGATAGAGAGCTAGATGTAAATAATTTAATTTTGTCTCCGGGATTTATTGATGTTCATTCTCATACTGATTTCATTTTACCTTTCTACAGTAAAATGGATTCTTTTATTCAGCAAGGAATTACCACATGTGTAGTTGGAATGTGTGGGCAAAGTTTAGCTCCGATACATCCTGAAAAAGTAAATGAATTTAGGAGGATGATGGGAAATTCCATCCCTATTTTTAATGAAATCGATATTAAATGGAACACATTTAAGGAATATATTACTGAAATGGAGAAACTTCGAATTCCTGCAAATTTGATTTTTTTTGTTGGATTTGAAAATTTGAGAATTGCCGGAGGACCAGGATTTAATAGAGAAGAACCGACTAAAGATGAGTTAGAAACAATGAAAAATTATGTTAGGGAAGCAATGGAGGCAGGAGCTTTTGGTATGAGTACAGGATTAATATACGCACCCCAAGTATTTGCTAAAACGGAAGAAATCATTGAACTTGCTAAAATTGTCGCAAAATATAATGGATTCTATTTTTCTCATATACGTGGAGAAGGAGCAACATTAATCGAAGCTGTAAAGGAGTTTGTTGAAATCATGGAAAAGTCAAAGTGTATTGGAGGACAGATTGCTCATCATAAAGTAGCCGGTATTAAATTTTGGGGAAAGAGTATAGAAACCTTAAAGTTAATAGAAGATGCAAATGAACATGGGTTAAATATTAGTTGTGATTCTTATCCTTATAATCGTGCAATGACTGGGTTATCTACAACACTTCCTCCTTGGGCACGCGAAGGAAACGATCGTGAAATACTAATGCGCTTATCGGATCCTGGAATAAGAGAAAAAATTAAAACCGAATGTATGAAACATAGTGATGAATGGGAAAATATCATCTATGAAAGCGGTTTTGAGAGTCTATTTTTAGCAGTGGTTAATACAGAAAAATGGAAACCGTTTAGAGGAAAGAATATTGCTGAAATTACTAAGATCAAAGATAAAACTGATGATTGGGAGATATATTTTGAAATTTTAATTGATGAGAAATTAGGAGTAATGGTAACAATTAAAGATATGGGGGAAGAAGATATATTTCGTATTTTAACTAGTCGTTATCAGATGGTGGGAACTGATGGAGCTGCTATACCGGTGAATCCACGACTTGGATCATATCATCCGAGATTTTTTGGAACATATCCCAGAATTCTGGGGAAATATGTTCGAGAAAAGAAAATTTTAACATTAGAAAATGCTATTCGAAAAATGACTTCTTTTCCCGCTCAACGTTTAGGTTTAAGGGATCGTGGACTTATAAGAGAGGGATTGTGGGCAGATATAGTGGTTTTTAATCCTGATACAATCATCGATAAATCAACATTTATTGAACCTCATCAAGTTCCAGAAGGTATTAAGTATGTCATTGTGAACGGTGTAATTGTAGTTGAAAATAAAAAGCAATATCGGAAATACCCTGGAAAAGTTTTAAAACGATATTCTTAAAAGTGGTTGAATTTAATAAGGAAGTGATCTAAAAATACCCTCACTTGAAATAAATCTAGAGAAGATTTATCACAATGCCGTTGCATTGAAGCAACTATTAAGTTCTAAGAAGATTTCCATAATAGGTATTACTAAAGGAGTTTTAGGGGATCCTGAAATAGCAAATACAATGGTTAAAGCAGGAATTTTATTTTTAGGGGATTCAAGGATTGAAAATATTATAAAAATGCGAAATGCTAATATCTCTGCTAAATTTATTCTAATAAGAAATCCAACTCTAAAAGAAATTCCTCTCATAGTAAGTCACACTGAAATAAGTTTAAATTCAGAATTAGAAGTAATTCAAAAACTATCGGATGAGGCAATTCGACAGAATAAAGTTCATGGAATTATTTTGATGGTTGAGATGGGAGATCTTCGAGAAGGAATTATACCAGAAGACTTAACAGGTTTAATCAATAATATTATCAAATTAGATAGTATAAAGATAAGAGGAATTGGGACAAATTTGAAGTGTTTTGGAGGAGTGATCCCTGATGAGGAAAAGATGACCCAATTTTCCAAGATTGCTGAAAATATTCAAAAAAGTATGAAATTGAATTTTGAATTCGTATCTGCAGGAAATTCTGCAAATTTAGACTGGGTAAATTCAACCAATAAGGTGGGAGCAGTCAATAATTTAAGATTAGGCACTGCTATAATATTAGGAGCGGGAGGTATCCTTGAGGAACCAATTTTAGGGTTATATCAAGATGCATTCACCCTTATAGCTGAAATCGTTGAATTAAAGAAAAAACCTTTTTACCCTAATGGCAAAATAACTACAAATGCTTTCGGAGAAATTTCAGTTTTTGGGAAAAATCCACAATGGAGAGAATTTAAAGGCTCACGAAACCAAGCTCTATTAAATATAGGAAGACAAGATATTCAAGAAACGGGATTATCACCAAAAGATGTGAACCTTGAAATACTAGGCGCTACGAGTGATTATTTGGTAGTCGATCTCAAAAGTAATGAAAGTTTCAAGATTGGAGAAAAAATTCAATTTAATTTAAATTATGAAGCACTTTTACGTGCTATGACAAGTCCCTACGTTTCTAAAGTTTATATTTGATTTTAAATGAAATACTTAATAATTTTAAAACAAAAATAAAAAAGAAAAATTAGGAAATTAACAACTTTTTATAACGATTTCCATTTATTAACTATTGTACCAGGGAGTTCTATATTTGCCTGCATTGGACAGCAGCCGGGATAGAAATGGGTATTTGATGTTATATCTTTATATGGTTCTGCACAATCACCAATAACCCATACTTCCTTATCACTATCTTTGATATCTTCTGGTATATAGCAATGATGTCCTAATATAAAAATAGGATCTTGATCGTGTTCATGTAATTTCGGAAATGTAAAAGCTAAACCGTCACATATTGCTCGAACTAAAGCTTTGCATACATAGCATGGACTTCCTTCTATAACGCGCACAGTTGGATATATACCATTACATTCTCCAGAAGGTCTTTTAAATTCTCTTTTAACAGAATCGATTGAAGCTCCTGTTAAATGGATATCTTTGAGATCTAAAGGACCCGCTCCAAGATGTGCTCCCATTCGGATGGTTCTTACCTCCATTGGATCAAATCCCATTACTCTAGCACAAACAGCGTCGGTTGAAACTACGTTATCACCTGCTATAATTGTATTCATATCTGTAATGGTCATATAATCATGTCCACGCATTGGAATTGGTCCTTGTCCTTGGACAGCCCACAAACCACTAATCACAGTTAGCCGTGGAGGTAAAGTTCGAGCAATATCAACGAATTTTAAACTTAATTTACCATCATGAGCAATCAATTTGTCTTCCCATTTAAAAATTCCTTGATAATTTTTCAAACCCAAAGTAAGAGTTTCAAAAGAATGGGTTTTCATGGCAGGACAATTGAAAAATGCGACATCTTTTTGAGTTAAGATTTCAGGCACACGAATTTTATCCATAGCATTTGCAGGTTTTTGAATTTCAATCTCAACACGCTCCATATCATTGAAATCAATAGCTTTTCCTCCAACAGCTTCTACTGCATCTTTAATACCCGAAACATCTAGTGTAATACAGGCTTGCCAACGTTCATGATAATCAAAAGCACATGTTTCTGCAGTTAATACTTCCTTTGCATTAGCTTTTTCTAAAGCTAATTTAGTAATTGCAGCTAAAACTCTTGCATCTGTGTTTGCTGCTCCTTGAAGATTCACACATTCTTCTCCGGATTTTTTATCGATCATTACAGATCCAAAATAGGTACAACTATTAGGTTTTAGTACTACAGTTTCACCAGGTTTTATATAATTACTAATACCTCCAAGATTCTCAAACATCTCGTCTACCATTCCCAGAACTACTTTAAATTCTTCTTCAGTATATTTACTGGGTAATCCAGGGATTTCATTCCGATGAACAATTGTTACTTTAGCCATATTTTCATCCTCTTAATTAGTATAATTATTAGAATTTATTTTAACACATAAGAATAATTCACATTTTAATTTAAATTAATTATTTTTATAATAAGATTTAAATTTTTTATTACTAGCGTTAAAATCATAAATTATACTATATGAATACATTGTTTAAATCATTAATTGGCTTATAATATGATAATCATATTTAGAGAAAATTAATTCATTAAGCTAATTAAAACGTTAAAAAAAAAAAGAAAGGTGTAATGGAATAGTTTGATATTTAGTGCCTAAAAATTCGTGGAGGAATAAATTATGGGCTAAAAACAAACATTCCACTACAAAAAAGAAAATCGAAATTTTCTAATCTAGTATATGTTATTACGGATATAAAAATCTTTCGTCAATTTAATAAACGTTCTGTTTGAATATTCAATAAAGAAAAACAATAGTAATACATTTGATATAACTTCTCTATTTATTGAAAAGGATAATTCTACTTCTACAAATAAAAGCTAGGTTGAGTCATAGTTTTAATTCAAAAAAAAAATTTTTCTCAAATTTCATAGGACATAAAACAATTTTTTTCAAATATCTTATCCAAAATTTAATTCAAATTTTGAATCGTGAACTTATTCACCAAAACAAAATTAGATTTTATTAAGATCTTAATAAGGAAAAAACAGTGCTATCCTTAGTGCAAAAATCGAATATTATAAAAATTGTGTCTAAATCTGAGATATAGAGTAAAAACATAAATACTCTTATAAATCTGATTATTATTGAAATAGTATGAATTCAATGTAGCTATAATGATGATATTAAAAATAAAAAATGATAATACAGATCTTATGATTTTAACAAAATTGAGCATATTAGATTTTTTTTCTAAGAATCAATTTCGCAACATTTCTAGCACCAAGAGCTACACCAGCAACACCCCCACCCGATTCACTATATGCGCCAATATACCATAAACCATTAATGGGTGTTCGATGAGAAGGATTTTTTTGACCGATTATTGGTGCTAAACCTCCAAAACTATGACGAATAACATTGATTCGGTCTTTGAAATCATCGGGGGTCATTACAATTTTCACTTGGATCCTCTCTCGTAAACCAGGTATTATTTTTTCAGCTTCCATCAATAATTTATCTGCAAATTCTTCTTTACGACTCGCCCAATCTCCTTCCTTAAGTTTATGTGGTGCTATTGTATAGACCGTGATAGAATGCTTTCCTTGTGGTGCCATTTCTGGAGAATGTAGTGATGGAATATAAATAAGATAACCATCCCTTCCTCCATGATATTTTCCTTTTATGCAATGATCAATTGCTCCTTCAATATCATAGGTAAGATAATAATAACATAAAGCTGCTTGTTGGTATGGAGTGGGATCAAAATCAATTCCTATATGAACCATTAGAACGGACTCCATATAACTTAACTTTTCAATATTTTCAATAAAATCATCAGGTAAATATTCGCGACCTATTAAGTTATAAAATGTGTTTAACACACCTCCACTAGTTATAACTAAATCTGCTTCAATGTGTTCTCCATTTTCAAGAATCACACCTTTCACATTATTATCTTCAATTTTTATATTCTGAATTTTGCTTTTCGTGTGAATTTCGCCACCGTTTGTTTTAATATAGTCCGCAAACGCTTTTACCAATTGTTCACATCCATTTTTAATATAATGATAAACAGGATACTTACCACCTTTGAATTTTATTGGAATCCGTTTATCAAAAGCAGTTTCAACATTAAAGCCAGGGATTCCCAATCCAAAAAACTGACTGGGCCTTACTACCATATCAGCTAAAATTCCTAGATATACTGCTTTTAGTTTGGGCTCATTAAAGAAATAATCCATTATTTGGGAAGCGCTGTAATCTTGAAATTTCTTCACCTTCAAGAATTTAAAGAGTAGTCTTAATTTTAACATAATTAGTTTTAAGCCTCTTGTAAAAGGAAGTTGATTAGCTATATACATGATAGACATCATACGATCATAAAATTGATAATAATAATCTAAGCCCTCGGTTTCAGAAGGAAATAATTCTTTAAAAAATTCCCTTCTCCAATAGGGGCCACGATATTCTTTTGGACGCCATATCTGAAAGTCAGGAAATGATTGCCCTCGGTCTTCATTAATTATTGTTATTTTATCATTTAGTCCTAACTCTGATAAAATCTTGCCTATTTTTTCATGAGGCGCTAATCCTTCCAATAATAAGGGTCCTATGTCCCAGGAATAACCATCTTTATGAATTGTAGCTGTAACTCCACCTATTTCTGAAAATTGTTCATATATTATCACCTTGTGACCTTCACGAACTAAATATGCTCCCGCAGTAAGCCCTGCTAATCCTGAACCAATTATTATTATATTCATTTTTAACATTAAATTATTAATAATTTATTAAGCAAAATTAAGGGAATAAAATAAAATTACAGTTTCTTGTAAATTTATAAATTACTTTATAAGTGAATATGGCAGTAATTAGTCTTAACTTCTTTTCTTCTTAGGTTTATATTTTTATTGTATTTCATTTTACTAATGAAAATAAAAAACAGGCTAGATATTCACGTAAGCAAGTATTAAGTTTAAAAAATTAATCTTTTTACTTTTTTATTTATTCTTTTAACCAGAAAGAGGTGGGATACAGTTCCCATTATAAGAATTCACGAATAAATTAAATAGATTAGAGAAATTAATAAAAATTATATATGAAAATAATTATTTAAAATAAAGCATCATGGAAATTAAAAGGTATAATCTTTTAAATGTAGGTGTTGGCGGTCAAGGTGTTATAAGAGCGGTACAAATGTTATAATAGTTCATTATACAGTATAAATACTTTCTTGGGCAGCCTTGATGGAGGGTTATGAAGTTAGAACCGCTGAAACACATGGAATGGCACAAAGAGGGGGTTCTGTTGCATCATATTTTCGATTTGGTACTAATGTTGAAGGACCTCTAATTCCTCGAGGTAAAACGGACGTCGTATTAGCGTTTGAAGCAAGTGAGGCAGTAAGGAGTTTCAATTACGCAAGCTCGAAAACGGTTTTCTTAGTAAACGATAAAATTATTATTCCTCCGATGATACATCAGATGGGGATGGAATATCCTGATATTAACAACATACGAAATTTTTTAAAGGAGGTATCCGATAATATATATTTCATTAAGGCAGACGAAATTGCATTAACTTTAGAAAATCCCAGGGTAATGAATGTGATTATGTTAGGGGTATTATTTGGTTCAAAAAACATACCACTTAAGGAAGGAAGCCTTATTTCTGCTATACTGAATTTTATTCCAAAAAAATTTCATGATGTAAATAGAAAAGCCTTTCAAATTGGAATTGAAGAGGGCATAAAAATGAGGGAGGATTATAATGAGCAGAGCATACTTTGCAGAGGATAACCCAGGTAATAAAGTTATAATGCTTGGCAATGAAGCTATAGCTAGGGGTATATTAGAAGGTGGTGTGATTATTGGTGCGGGATATCCAGGTACCCCTTCCTCTGAAATATTAACAACCTTAGCAGAAATGCAAAAATATTTCCGACACCTTAAATTAGAATGGAGTATTAATGAAAAAGTTGGTTTTGAAGTTGCTTACGGAGGATCAATGTCAAATGTTCGATCTGTAGCGTGTATGAAACATGTGGGATTAAATGTAGCATCCGATGCTTTTATGACCGCTTGTTATGCGGGAGCTAGAGGAGGGATGGTTGTAATATCTGCTGATGACCCCAACTGCTTTTCTTCTCAAAATGAGCAGGATAATAGATTCTTTGGACCACATGCCTTAGTGCCTGTTTTTGAACCTTCTACACCCCAAGAAGCAAAAGATTTAATTAAATATGCATTTGGCTTTTCTGAACAATATCAATCTCTAATCTTATTTCGTACCACTACGAGATTGAATCATGCTAGGGGAAATGTAATTTTAGGAGAAATTGAGAGAATAGAGCGAGAATATAGTTTCGACTGGGATAGATCAAGGTGGGTTTGTTTGCCATCTCATTCTCGAATCCTACGTGTAAGACTTTTAGAAAGATTAGAAGATATTTCAGATGCAGCAGATGAATTTCCTTTTAATTCCCTTAAAATATCAAAAGAAAAGTTAAATGGAACTCGTTATGGATTTGTTGCTGCAGGTGTTCCCTATTCCGAGTTATTAGATGCACTTGATTATTTTAACATTAGAGAAAAAGTATCAATTCTAAAATTAGGGATGGTTTATCCTCCTCCGCGAAGGTTAATTAAAGAGTTGCTTAAAGCTGTAGATGAAATTTTAGTTGTTGAAGAATTAGAACCTTTTTTGGAAAATATATTGAAGCAAATTGCATACGAAGAGAATCTTACCAACCCTGTTAAAATACACGGTAAAGATTACTTCCCTCAAAATGGTGAATTTTCCGCTGAAATTTATATTGAAAATATAGCAAATCTAGTTGGTATGAATTATGAAAAAATCCCAGTTCCGGAAAATATGATGATAATCCCTCCAAGATTACCTATCTTATGTCCTGGGTGTAGTCATCGTGCAACTTTTTATGCTCTTAAACAAGTCGAAAAAAAAATGAAAACCAAATTCGTAAACTCTTCAGATATAGGATGTTACACCTTAGCAGTATATAAACCGTTGGAGGGATTAGATACTGAAGTTTGTATGGGAGGATCTATAGGTTTAGCAAATGGGATTGCTAAAATTCAACCAAAAGAAAATCCCGTTTTAGCTATATTAGGAGATTCGACTTTTTTTCACTCAGGTATTCCTGCATTGATAAATGCTGTCTGGAATAATAATAATATACTAGTTGTTATTTTAGATAATAGATCCACGAGTATGACAGGATTTCAAGATAATCCTGGCACTGGAATAACAATAACAAAAGAAAAAGGAACGAGAGTTATAATAGAAGACCTTGTTAAAGGATGCGGCGTTGTTCCCGAAAATATCTGGGTTGAAGATTCTAATGATATCAATAAGATGGTAGAAAAATTGAGCGATGCTGTTAAAAAGGAAGGAGTAAGAGTATTTATTTCAAGACATACTTGCTCTTTGGTTGAAATGAGTCAAATGAAGGCTCAACATATTCTACCTCCAGTGGTAAAAATTGATCCAGAAAAATGTATTGGATGTTTTATATGTGTTAATAAATTTGGTTGTCCCGCAATTACTTTCGATGAAGAGAGTAACAAAGCCACAATTGATGAAACTTTCTGCCGTGGATGTAAAGTATGTATAGACATATGTCCTCAAGAAGCTATATATGAAGAGTTAGAATGAAAAATGACGTCTTTCTTTTTCTATCCTAACAGTATTGCAGTGATTGGCGCTACTTCTAATCCCAAGAAGTTTGGAAATGCAGTAACAATGAATATTCTTAAGAATAAAAATCTCGAGTGTGAATTATATTTAATTTCGAAAAAAAAGCAAGAAATATTTGGATTTTCTACTTTTAAATCAATTTTAGATGTCCCCAAAAACATTGATATTGCAATTATTTTAGTTCCCGCTAAAGTAGTAGAAAGGGTTATTGATGAATGTATAGAAAAGAAAGTAAAGGGGATTATAATTGTCACCTCAGGTTTTGGTGAGATCGATGAAAATGGGAAAAAGATTGAAAATATGATAGCAAATGAATGTAGAAAAGCAAAAATACGTGTAATGGGGCCAAATTGCGTAGGGATACAAAACACAGATATTGAACTTAATGCTTCCTTTATTCAAACACCCCCTTTAGGACATATAAGCATGATAAGTCAGTCAGGATCAGTAGGGTGTGCGACATTTTATGAAATGGAGAGGTTTAATCTAGGAATTTCAAAATTTGCTAATATTGGGAATGCGATTGATGTTACCTTCGATGAAATACTTGAATTTTTTTATCTAGATAAAAACACTCAAATTATTTCTTTATATTTAGAGGCGATTAGGGAAGGAAAAAAATTTTTTACTACACTTAGAGAAATTTCAATAAATAAACCAATCATCATTCTAAAAGGGGGGCGAACCAGTATAGGGATGAAAGCAGCAAGGAGTCATACAGGCTCTATTGCAACTAATTACAAAATTCTTAAAGCTGCTTCTGATCAAGCTGGAGCAATAATATGTGAAACGATGAAGGAGTTTATCATTGCTCTCAAAACTTTTTCAGTATTACCAATACCTAAAGGCGAAAAAATAGGTGTTTTAACTAACAGTGGGGGAACTTCAGTTTTATTCAGCGATGCTGCTGAAATTTTCGATTTAAAATTCGCAACCTTCTCAGAAGAATTAAAAAATAAAATGTCCCCTTATTTAATCCCTTTGGTAAAAAAAGTAAATCCTTTAGATATGATTGCAAGTGCTGCTGAAGAACAGTATTATCAAATCACTAAAGCTATGCTTGAAGATGAGAATATAGATATTGTGGTAGCGTGCTGTGTAATCCCTCCTTTTTTAGAAATGAAATCGGAAGAGCATTATCGTGGAGTAATTAGAGCATGGAATGATTTAAAAAGAGAAAAACCAGTTATACCTCTATTTGTCTTTAGTGAAAATTTTGAAGCTGTAACACAATTATCTAAAAGTGAAGAGGCGCCCATTTTTTATACTCCAAATAATGCAGCTTATGCAATTAAATTGTTAATTGAAAGAAAGAAGTTTATAGACAGATATAGGGCAAATCTAATTTCTAAATAATAATATTCTATAGATTATCTACTACAGGAAAACCCTTATTTTTAAGCACAATCATCCCATTTTCATTATCGTCTAATCTAAGAACAATAAGAGCTGAATCATCGATCAGTGTGGTATACAGATATTCAATATTAATATTATTGGAACCTAGTGTTTTAGCAATCTCATAAATCTTACCTATATTATCTTTAAGTTTTACTGCGACAACCTGAGTAATAGTAAATAGATATTCTTTCTCTTCTAATAATTTAGAGCATTCTTCAAATTGATCTACAAGTAAAAGTAATAATCCATAATCTTCTGTTTCCGCAACTGTCATCGATCTAATAAATATTCTATTATCCATGAGTAACTCAAAAAAACCAGCTAACACACCGGGTTTATTAGGAAGGAACACACTAAGTTGATTCAACATATTAAGAAAAGGTCAATATAATTTTTGTTAAGTAGTTATAAAAATTAACAACTCTCTTTAAATAAATTAGAACAATAGATTGTATAAAAATGATACTAAAATAATATTTTCATTAGTTAATTTTTTTAAGCTAAAATGAATTCTTAAGTTATAAGGCGATTCTATTTATATTGTTTAAAATTTTTATAAATATTAGATAGAAGATGATAATTACTCCTATTAGTTATTAGATAATTAAAAAGTGATTTATAAAAAGTATTTATTATAACCGGATGTGTTAATTATTAAGGATTGGGAAGATTATTTTAATCACGAATTGACCTGGACCGCACATATTAGAGATCGTTTATATGATAAAGCTAATTTATCCCAAAAGAAAGCTCTTTTAGAGATCGGGTGCGGATCTGGGGAGCTTCTTAAAGAAATCGGGGTTCAATTTAATCTTAAGCTTTATGGGATTGATATTAACCAAAACAAGATTAAATACGCCAAAGAAAATTTAAGAAAAAATATGATCGATGCGAAACTTTCGGTAATGAATATTTTAGATAACCAATTTCAAAGTCAAATGTTTGATGTAGTTATAACTCACTTTTTTTTTCTATGGGTAAAAAATTTGCGTGAATGCTTTAATCAAATTCATAGAATACTCAAACCTAATGGGGTTCTATTAATTTTTGGGGAACCGGATTATGGTGGCCTCGTAGAGTATCCCGATACCAATTTAAAAAAAGAACTATTCAGCCAAATGAAAAATTTTGGAGCAGATCCTGAAGTGGGAAGAAAGTTGAATCAGTATTTCTTAGGTAAATTTAATATTGAAGAGCATTTTTGTAGTAGTTTTCCCTGGATCTCGAATATGAACAAAACTCAATTATTGAATGATATGAACTTTTTTAAAGAAAAATTAAATGCTAAAAAGTTCCAATCAGATTTAATGAAGAAGAGTATTGAAGAGGAGAAATATTTTTTATTTATTCCCGTATTTAGTTATTTTTTAAAGAGAATATAAATTTATTATTATTCTACTTTAATCTCATATCTTTAAATAAGATAGGTGATATTTTCTAGTATGGTTCGAATTCTTTCAAAATTAGATGTATCGCAATTATTAAGTATGTCGGATGCATTGAAATATGTTGAAGAAGCTTATAAACAATTATCTTTAGGAAATGCAATTGTTCCCCAGAGAATCGCGATTACAGACCCAGCCCCCGGTTTGACTCTTGTAATGCCTGGAATCATTGGAGGAGAAATGAACGCTCTCGCAACTAAAATAGTATCTGTTTATAAAGATAATCCCGAAAAATACCATTTACCTACCGTATTAGCAAAAATAATGGTTCAAGATATGAATACGGGAGATATTGTTAGCATTATGGATGGAAGTTTAATAACTGCGATGCGTACGGGTGCTGCAACAGGTGTTTCTGTTAAATATTTAGCTCGTAAAAATAGTACTGTGATGGGAATATTTGGGGCAGGAATTCAAGCAAGAAAACAGGTAACAGGTGTTTATTGGGGATTAAATCAGAAATTAGAAAAATGTAAAGTTTTTGATCTGAAGAAATCTAACGCAGAAACTTTTAAAAAAGAATTAGAAAAAGAATTAGGGATTGAAGTGGATATTGTAGCGTCAGGTAATGATTTACTTTCTAATATAGATGTTTTAGTAGCAGCTACTACTAGTACAGAACCGCTCTTTTCTGGTAAATCTGTCCCTAATGGCATGCATATTTCTTCTATAGGAGCCCATGCTCCAACAGTGCGAGAATTGGATTCTGAAATTATTAAAAGAGCTTCATTGTTAGTTGGAGGATTGAAAGAAGCTTGTTTGGCAGAAGCAGGTGATTATATTATCCCTATAAGCGAAGGAATTATCTCTGAGGATGATATCATCTCCATTGGAGATATCATACTGGGCAGAAAAGAAGGACGTACTAAAGAGGAACAGATTACTATTTTCAAATCGGTGGGAATAAGTGCTCAAGATGTAGCTGTTGCAAAATTAGTTTATGATCGGGCAATCGAAAAAGAAATTGGTCAAAATCTGGATTTTTAAATCACTTCTTAACATACATTAATGTGTCCATGAATTTAAAGACATTTTATGAGAATCACACGAATTTTTCTCTTCGATTTCTTTCAGAATATTATATTTCTCCTGGTATCAAATGTAAATTCGACATTTTATTGAAACACATTGGAAATAACAAGATCTTTATTAATAGTGTTGATTTAGGCTGTTCTGGGAACTCTATTCTCACTTTTTTAGATAAATCTCAAAAGAAGTCTTTTGTAGACATTGCGAATATACCTTTAAATCAATATTTACCTAAAAAGAGTTCAAATTCTCAAAGGATTATTAAGAAAGAAAATTGGAATCCTTTATGTGGAGATTTAATGAAATTACCTTATAGGGATCAGGTATTTGATCTGATTTTTTGCTTAGATACTTTAGAACATATTAAAAATGATAGAATAGCTATATCCGAAATCAGTAGAATCCTAAAAAAGAAGGGATTTGTGGTTATTACTGTCCCTCATAGAAAAAAGTATTTCACTACTCAAGATGAAATAATCGGACATTATCGAAGATATGAATTAAAAGATTTAGTTCACCTTTTTAAAAGATATAATTTAAAATTGCTTAATTACTATGGAACCTATGGACAATTAATGAGAATTTCTAAATTACAACCGATAACTCCTAATAAAACGGAAAGAGGTATATTAAAACTACGAAATTACTATATTTCTAATCAAATTTTTAGAAAAAGCTGGAATATTATAAACCTTATCATATCGAAATTAATGAAAATCGATGCAAAGTATCAACCATTAAAAAGAGTGATGAATATGGGATTAATGTTCCAAAAAATTTAAGATGTACAAGATTTTCAATCTATTGATTCTTTTTTAATCCGTTCAAATAATTTTTTATATTCTTCAATATATTTCTCATCATTAGTTTCTTCAATTTTCTTTAAAAGCTCGACCGATTTAGTCAGTATTTGTGATCTTTTTTTTATTCTATCAAAGTATAATTGTTTTGATTGTTGGGATTTTGCCAATCTTAATTGATTCTTATCATCCTTAATTGATATTTCAATTTCTTTTTGAGATTCAATGACTGAAGAAGTTAATTGTTTTTTTCTCTGCTCTAATTTAATGCAATTATCACAAACCAATCCTCCCGTCCTTTTTTCTCCTTTTTTAACCATGAAAGGATTACCACATCTTGAACAGGGAACTAATTTGACTATCAACTTATTGTCGTCAGAATTGGGCATAGCAAGAGAAAGTGAAGTGAAAATTTTGAAATATGTATTTACTAATTTAATAACTTTTTTATAATTTAATTTTTGATTTTTTTTTTTTTGAATAACCCCATATTAAGAAAATTTATGAAATATCTGCACTTTTCTTGTATATGGAGTATTCATTACTAGTTATTTCTTTACTAATTATATTGGGTTTTTTTTCCGGATTAGTAAGTGTTATAGCTGGGGTAGGAGGAGGAGTTTTTTTTGTTTCCATATTAACGCTTTTATTTTTTATTCCCATTAATATTGCGATTGATACTTCTACTTTTATAATATTAACTTCCTCTTTGGCAGGTTTTATTATTTATTTAAAACAAAAAAGAACTACTTTGAAATTGACAATAATATTCTCATCCTTCTCAATTTTAGGGAGCTTTTCAGCTAGTTTATTATTTATGTTCATTCAAATTGATGATTATATCTTAAAAGTATTATTTGCTTCGGTTTTACTGATCGCAGGATTAAATATGATCTATAAAGCAATTCACACCAGGAGAAATATGAATCCTCAAAATGATATTAAAAAGGATTTTTCTCTAAAAGAACACAATTTTAAAATAAATTTGAAAAAGACCATGCCATTGTTTTTTTTAGCGGGTTTTATAGCTAATTTTTTAGGATTGGGAGGAGGAATAATCAATACACCCGCTCTACATATAATATTAAAATATCCTATACATAATTCCACCGCAATTAGCACTTCAATAATATTCTTTACAGCAATCTATAATACAATAATAAAAGCTTTATACGGACAAATCGATTATTTAGTAGGTATAACGATTGCGATTGGATCAATAGTAGGTTCAATTTTTGGAGCAAAGATTTCAAATAAAATGCCTAAAACATATTTACAGTTTTTTGTAGCTATTGTTTTGATGGGTTTAGCAATCAGAATGTATTTTTAAGAAAATAAGTTAAAGGAAAAAACTTTTTATTTCAAATCTTAAACAATTTTGTATCTGAAAATCTTAAATCTTTTTAAGAATATTTAAAATTAAGTTATTAATCTAATTTTTAAAGTGATTTATTAATATGAGTAAAGGCTTTAGACTACTTCGAGTAGAATATATTTTTTCTGTCCTTATTCCTTGCTTATTATGTATTTATTTAAATAATTATAATATTGTAACTCAGATTTGGATATTAGCAGGATTTTCATTTTATGCCATCACGGGAAATACTCTTAATGACGTAATAGATATGAAAGATCCTAATGAAAAGGAAACTCTTGAAAGGGTAGCGGGGTATCAACGTAAAGAAATTATGGTAATATCACTGGCAAGTTTTTTATTGGGTACTTTATGCTTCATGAATAATATTCTTTTTAACCCATTATTAGCCATTTATTTAGTAATAATAGTGGGATTGGTAATTATATATTGTTTATTTAAATCATTAGTTATTATCAACCAAATAGTATTGGGGATATCTCATATATTTTTACCCTATTTTATGATAAAAATTAATGTTGGCGATATTACACTAAATTTTCTTCCTAATCTGAATTTATTTGAATGGTTAATATTAATATCAATAACCTCTGTGGCTTTTACAGGTCAGATGCTGCATGAGATGATTGATGGAGATTCCTTATCTAAGTTAAAACCAAGAAGCTCACAATTGATAATATGGATTGCCTCTATTTTTTCATTAATAATTGCAGTAATATCCTTTATCATAACTCAGTATTTTATATTTTTACCAATCGTTTTTTTCCCTTGTGGAATTATGTATATCTTTAGAAAACCAAGAAGTGACTTATTAGGGAGGAGATCATTAAAGGATACTGGAATTATCCTCGGGAACCTTATGCTTGCTTATGTGGTAATTCTTATAATTGCTACTTAAAAAAACTGAACTTTAGAGGATTCAAATTGAATAAATCCAAACGCATTACCGTTTTTAAGGATGATCAGTGTAATCTATGTGGTTTATGTTTTCATTTATGCCCTGTGTTAACTTTACCAATAGAAGTCGCAAAAGAAGAAATAAAAAATCTTATTGAAAATAAAGAATCTAAAATTGTGCTCTCAAAGTGTAATAGTTGTTTTTCTTGTAACTTATATTGTCCTCAGCAAGCAAATCCATATCAATTAATTCTTGAAAGCTGGAACAAATTATATGCAAAGCGAGGAGCACCACCACTTTATAGATTTGTATGCCCTACGGAGGTTCCTAATATATGGCAACTTCTTAATTTGTTTCTTTCTAATCAAGAAAAAAAGTGGATTGGTGGATGGATGCGAAATGTTCCAAATTCTAAAGATAACGTTTTATTAATTGGAAATTATACTCATCTTTTCCCTTTTATTATAGGTGGGAGTAAATTATTAAGTTTCTTTAAACCTGTAGATTTAATTGACCAATGGGAGGGTGGAGCATATCTTTATCAAGGGGGATATCTGGATGTTGTAAATAGAATAGCGATGAAAACTAAAAGAGATTTTGATAACAGGGATTTAAAAAATATTACAATTCTGACTGATTCTGTGCAATTTTTATTTAAAGAAGTTCATCCAAAAGAAATGGGGATTCAATATAACCAGAAGTTTATAAACTTTAATGAATGGCTATTAGACAATATTAGGGAGGGAAAGATTAAACTATCTAAAGCTCCCTTAGATATGAGTGTAACCGTTCATGATAATTGCTATTCCAAAACCCTTAATGGTCAATATTGGGACAACCCTCGAAAAATTTTATATGAATGTGGCTGTAAAATACTTGAAATGGAGCATAATAAAAAAGATTCTTTATGTTGTGGATTTGGAGCTGGTGCTTCTTGGGTTAAAAATATTTCCATCCCTTTTGATATAATCTCAGAGGGAGTTAAAAAATTTCAGGAAGCTGAAAAAACCGGCGCTAAAGCTCTAATTTCATATTGTAGTGGGTGTATTTATTTACTATGGGCTACTCGAGAGTTAACGGGTAGAAAAATAGATATTTTCCATTTAATTGAGGTTGTAAGATTAGCTATGGGGGAAAAGTTAAATTATCCAAATGATCATAAAAAGCGTGCGTGGGATGTTATCGCAATTATTACCTATAGCTTATTATTATCCATTTTTAGTAAGAAGTTTTTCATTAATAAATTAAGTTATGATAAAGAATTAAGTAGTTTTAAACCAAGAAAGCATCTATTATTAAAACTAATCAGATATCTTTTTAATATCTCATTGATTAGGTTTTTGTATTCAAAAATGTTCCAAATAATGATGCCTATAATGAGGACTAAATAAAAACTAACAATTTAGAGGTGAGGAGAATTTATTTTCATATGTCTATACATTTTCCTAAACAAGGAAAGGAAAATTTCTTAATAGAATCTATGCATCGATTTGGAAAAGCAATGGAAGGGAAAGAGGGATTAATAATGGCTCAAACCGCAAAAGATGAAGACCGTAATTGTTTAGTAGGTTTAGCTATCTGGGATTCTAAAGAAAATTGGTTGGAAGCAAGACCAGCCATGATTGAAGCCGTTAAAGATAATTCTTTTGAGGAATGGGAAGAAGGATCGCCTCAAGTTTTCCATTTAGTCGACATTTAAAAAAATTATTAACATTGAAGATACTTTAGTATCATTTTTGTTAAAATAACTAAAATTCAGTATAGAGTTACTTTTTATATAGGTATTGGAGATACTTTTAATTTACCGAAAACACAAAAATCGATAATAACTGGTCAAATTTAGACCAGAAGAATTTTTACCAGTATAATTTTAAAAAGATAAAAGGAGGGAAAAAAATTTCTAATTCTGTTCCAGAACCTAAAATTGAATATGTTCAACAAAAAGATGAATTTGATTATTTAAAAAGTTTAATTGATTCTCTCGGAAAAGGAAAATGTGCAGGAATTTTGTTACATGGACCACCTGGTACAGGTAAAACATTATTAGCAATTTCACTTGCAAACTCGTATAAAGCTTCATATTATATAATTGATGGATCTCCTGATCTTGATAGAAGAGATATTGAGGGAAATTGGGAGCTTATGAGTGGGGATACTAAATTCAATTATGGACCTCTTACTCTTGCAATAAAAAATGCAAACCAAGAGGGTATTGCATTCATAATAATAAACGAAGTTAACGCTATTCGTGAAAATGAACAAATTTCTCTAAATTCACTTTTATCAGAAAATCATATTAATTTAATCTCAAAAGGTTTTGAAAGACATGAATTAAGTCCAGAAAGCAAATTAATAATAATTGGGACCATGAATAAAGGTGTTGCAGGAATTAATAAGCTACAAGAAGCTTTTGAAGATCGATTTATCATTAGCCCCGAAATAACCTATCCCTTAAAGAGTAAAGAAATTGAGATTGTTTCTCAAATTTCAGGTTGTAAAAGTACGGTTGCAGAGATTGTAGTTGATGCAGCGCGTCAAATTCGAAAACAAGCAATTCAAGATTATTCTATAACAAAAATATTTTCAACTCGATTAGTTGTAAATTTCTGTTTATTAATTTCTAAAATGCCTTTAAAATATCTAAAAAATAATATTGAAAACGTCATTATCAATAGGCTTGGTACCACACCAGAAGAAAAAAAAAGTATTGCAATGATACTCGATGGTAAAATGTTTGAAAAAAGGTTAAAGGAAGAACTAGATGAAAAGCAAAAGGTTAAGTTAGTTATAGAAAAAAATAACTCTGACTTTCCAATAGATCAAGTACTTATTGATACAAAAAAAGGCATTTCAAATTATATTGAAATATACGGTCAAGGAAATGCTATAAGATATAACGGTCGAATAATGTGGAAATTACTTTATTGGATGTGGATGCACAATAGAAAGATTTTTCAAGAATACATTAAATTAACTGAAATTTTAAATTTACCTCAACAATATAAACAAGAAACAGGAAAAGATTATATTTACAATTGCGAAATCACACTAAGCTACATTAAATGGGTCTATCAAAATAAATCTGCAGAGCTATCAAAATTAATGAAAGAAATTTATCCTATTTTATAATTAATTTTTAAATTTTTACTATAAAAGAATTATCAGGCCTCACAAATGTGAGAATATGATGGGTGAATTATTAGATCTTTTCGAAAGAGATTTTTCTACAGATATTTTAGCTCTAACTAATATTGGAAAAAGAATAAGTGGAAATAAAGAAGTAATGATTCACTTTATTGGTAACATTCCAGCAGTATATACTGATTGTAAATTTATTTATTTACCGAATAAATTTAAAACCGATATAAAAGCAGCCCAAGGGCTCGTTGCCCATGAGAGCGGTCATATTGGATATGGGTCTTTTGAGTTAGGATTTATCAAACTGATTGATAGTCTTGCGAAAAAGCATGTCCTTCCTCCATTATTTATAAAGAATTTAGTTAATGTTTTAGAAGATGTAAGAATTAATGCAATAAACAGTATAAAGTTTCCTGGATTCTATAGAAATTTAAGATTATTAACAATTAAAATGTTACCAAACCTTAAATCTAATATTTATTCCAAAGGGGACATTTTAACTTATATTAATTTATATATGGAGGATTTTGAAGATTTTCAGAATAAACCAAAATTAAAAATATTTAATTTAAATGATAAGGATTGGGAAGGAGTTTCCAAAGTCAAAGATTTTCTTTTAAGATCACTGAGTCCTAGTGCATCAATAATATCTACCGATGTTTTATGTAAAATTTTGAAAAAGTACTTTCCTAAAGAACATCCGAATCAACAGCAAAATAAAAATATCTCATACAATAGAAATTTGAATACGATAAACCAAATGGAACAAAATTCAAGAAATAAAAGAAATAATGAAAAAACAGATTTTGATAAAACCAGTGAAAATTTGATCGATAAACTTAAAGATACTGAATTAACCCCCGATGACTTGGAACACTTAAATGCAAATTCAGATAATTTAGATACAAAAAAACCAGAAAAATGTAAAGTAAAAAACTCTAAGAAGAATAAACACGGAAGTGACAAAGAGATGGGTGAAGAAAATCCTGTAAGTGAAGCTGAAAAAGATGATGACAATGAAGAAGAGAGCATTAAATGTAAAGTAAACATGAATTTAGATGATAAAGAAATAAGAAATAAAAAACTAGAAGATTCCTTTCAGCCAAATATGGATGAAAGAGAGTTTCTTGAGGAACTTGAAAAAAATGAATTAGACTTAACCAATCAAGAAATTCCATTTAATGATGCTACAAGCTTAGATGAAAGGTCTTATTCCAAAGAAAATTCGAAAAGATATGAAAAAGAAAAAGAACACAAAATAAAAAATCTGAAAATAATTGCAGAATTAGTCCAGAAGTCTGATAATGCTATGCAGGAGCGATTATTAACTTTAGAAAAAGGAAAGTATTTTATTAATTCAGAAACAGGTAGAGGAAAGAGAAAAGTAATGGATACAAAAATCACTTCCCAAAATATGCTTCCAGATCCTATGTCATATGCTCAAATTAAAGCTAATCATTATGGAATTATCAAAAAAATGAAATTAATTTTTGAAGATCTTAAAAATAAAGCTGCTCTTGATACTTTTCAAAAAAAAGGTAGGTTAAATAACAAATTTATAAAAGCTGTTACGAGTGATTATCAATTTAAACAATGCTTTACGAAAAAAATTACAAATAAAAATCTAAGATTACTCTTAATAGTGGATATCAGTGGAAGC
>SMTZ1_10004289_pt1 | contig 21204 bp, 19 predicted proteins | sample DeeMarSWOR136_30_FD_25667 | JGI IMG/M metagenome (IMG submission 25667) | reverse complement strand
TTGCTACTCCTACTTCTTCTCAATATAATGATAATGGATTGAACGAAGGAACCTATTATTATGTAATCACTGCAGAGAATGCAAATGAAGAAACACCCATTTCAAATTGTGAATCTGTCTTAGTTGATCTCCCCGGACCTGATGCACCTATCTTATCTACAATAACACCAAATCCTGATAAAGATGGAGATATTTTCTTAGATTGGAATGATGTGGCTGGTGCTACCAGTTATAAGGTGTATCGCGATACATCGAGCATTACAGATATCTCGGGGTTAACCTCAATTGCTACTCCCACTTCTTCTCAATATAATGATAATGGATTGAGTGTAGGAACCTATTTTTATGTAATTGTTGCAGTGAATGCGACTGGAGAATCATCGATTTCAAATTGTGAATCTGTAGAAGTTCCTAGAGGCATACCTGGAATTAATTTGTCAGTGTTTTTACCTATTATCCTAATAGTAGTGATAGGATACGTTTTACGGCTTAAAAAAAAAATTAAATAATTCTTATTTTTTTTTCATTAAAAGGTTTTTATTGTAGTATAATTATTTAGTTAATGCAATATGCATATTAAACAAAGACATTTTATTCAGAAATCTCAAATTAAGGAGTTAAAGGAAGATATTTTAAAGCAATATGATGAAAATTTTTTATATCAAATATTTCCAAAAAAAGCTCGTATTGAACTTATTCAAACTGAAGCAGGGGATACCCTTTATGCTGTAAATGGAGTACTAGCATTATGGAAATCTTCTGAAGGATATATCCCTGTTTTGACGCTCCTTTTGAATAATAAAGTCGATCTAAAAAAGATTGTAGTCGATATGGGAGCAATCCGATATGTAACTAACGGAGCAGATATCATGCGCCCTGGAATTACAGAAATCGATCCAACAATCAAAAAGAATGAGATTATCAAAATAGTGGATGAAACACATGATAGAGCGTTAGCTGTAGGCAAGGCACTATTGAATGCTCATGAAATGGAATCAAAAACATCCGGTAAGGTAGTTAAAAACCTTCATACTATTCAGGATTCTGTTTGGGATTTTGAAAAAAGTTTCAAGTAAGACGCATAAAGTTCCCTTTCTAAATCACTGCAAATTCATGCTTCAAGATTGGAAGTACAATTTCTTTTTCTATTTCGGAAGTAGGATTAAATTTTTTACTGTTAAATTCATACGAGTTAGAGGTATAATTGTTAAACAAGCTCATTATCATTCTTAAGCCATTTTCGCAGAAATCCCCATCACCTTTTAAGGTTTCAGCGGTTTGCATTAATTTAATAATAGCATTCAGTTTCCAAAATATTTTCTCTTGATCATTATTTTGAACAATGAGGAATTCATCAAAAAGTGAGAGATAAAAATCAATTTCAGTTATCAATTTTTTAAATACCTCCCTTAACCCAAAAATTATAAATTTTACATATCCTCACATTATTTATTTAATTTTTTTTGGTTTTTAATATGATATTTTTTTGACTTTTGTCGTTGCTATAATACAAACTTGCATTCGAAGTTCACCCCAAGTAAAAAATTTGTATTAATTGCTTAAATTTGCTTTACTTTGTGATTTATATAGTTATTTTATGTTTTTTTGATTATAATCGGTTTGAGTAGTACAAGTAATAATATTAGGTATAAATTTTAAATCGCGTAATATCTGGGTATAATTCGGATAACACAGCATTCTATAATTGGGTTTTATCTTATATTACTTGAATATTACTCTAAGGGTCATTCTTTGCTATATCAAGATGACTCTACAACATTATATAATAAAAGGTTGTGTGTGTAAAAAGATGAGCATGTATAGAAGTTATCTTCTGAAGAATCAATTTTGGGCAAAAAAAGGAAATGAAAAAGATCTGAAATCTAATGGAGAGAAAGTCTTTATAAAACATGATTCTGAAATAGGCGGAATTTATGCAGTTATAAATATTAATGATAGAAGAGGGGTAAAGATTGTAGTGAACGGTGAAGAACACTGGTTTAATAACTTTGATAAATTAGATACCTTCTTAAGTCGTTTGAAGCAAAGAGAAGATGATTTTATGAAGATTCTGAGAAGAAAAAATATTTCAAAAAGATTAAGAACATTAGAGATTTAATTTTTTTTTTCAGTTTAATTTTATTAACTGGGAAAGAAAAGGTCTACTTCAAATGCTTAGACTTAAAAATTTTGAGAAGTTTTTTAAATATATAATCAATATCTTAAAATTTCTATTTAGATACTTACCGGTTATAAATAGGCTCAAGTCCTGATTGAAAATGTCGTAATCTCAGTTTTGCACCACGACATACTCTGACTTTTGGAATTGTATCTCTGTTTTTATACAATTCAACTATTGCTGCCACAGCGTAATCAATATGTGAGGAATCATAAACATTACGAGGAACAGCAAATCGAACTAGATTAAGAATTCCTTTTCTTTCTTCTGGGGTTTTATTATCCCATTCAAAAGCAAATGGCCCTAATTCAGCAGCTCTAATTCCATAATGTCTAATCAATTCTATAGTTAATCCAACCCCTCCAAAATCATTAACTTTCATATTACTTCCTTCAAAAAACCTATCCATATTAATATAGACCGCATGTCCACCAGCAGGAAGAACCACAGGAACACCATTTTCAGCTAATTTTCTTGCAAAATCCCTCACTTGTTTAATTCTTTCATTTAAATACGGTTCTTTAATAATTTCATATAACCCTGCTGCAAGAGCGATTATATCGCGTCCAGATAAGCCTCCATATGAATCATTGCCAAATGTAAGAATTTGCTTTTCTTTCAACTTAATCCCTATATCCCCATTTATTGAAAATTTGTGATGGAAAATTCCTTTATCTCTAAAAAATAATCCACCCCCAATATTCGCTAAACCATCTTTTTTAAAGCTAATTGTAAAACCATCCGCATAGGAAAACATTTCTTGAACTATGGATGGTATGGTTTTATTCCGATAAGCTTCTTCAAAATTTTTAATAAAAATTGCATTTTCTGCGAATCGACATGCATCAAAAAACAAGGGAATATCAAATTTTTTAGCAATTTTATGAACTTCTTTAATATTTTTTAGTGATACGGGTTGACCAGCAGCGGTATTATTTGTAAGGGTTAAAAAAATTAAGGGTATTTTTTCTGGTTCTTTTTCTTGAATAAAAGATTTTAATTCTTGGATTTCCATATTCCCTTTAAAAGGGTTTCTTGAATTCATTTGATCGGGAGGAAACCTCTCAAACAAGTTAGCAGAAAATAAATTAACTGGATTTAATCCATTAGCTGCAATATTTGCTTCTGTAGTATCAAAGTGTCCGTTATTTAGGATAAAATATTCTTGATTCGGATTTTGTTCTCTTAAAATAGGGGCAATAGTAGAAAAAAGGAGATGCTCCGCACTGCGTCCTTGAGGAACAATAAAAGCATTTGGACGTGATAATTGGTGTTTTCCTCCATTAACAAAACCCCCCTCAAAAGAAGTGAGATATAACTCGTTCATTAATTTCATCATATTAGTTTCTCCAGAAAGAATTAAATTTATTGCTTTCTTAGGTTCATCTCCTCTCTCAAATATGTCTCTGATCGCATCTAGAAGAGCATAATACCCTTTATTACGCCCATATGACTCATCTCCATGAAAGAGAGCAGACCATTGTAAATCTGTCATTGTAGAGGTTCCACTATCCGAAAGGAAATCTAACACTAACATATCCGCGGGGAATGAGAACATACTGTATTCTGTTTCTTTAAGCGCAATCTCTCTTTGTTCTTTTGAGACTTCTTTAATATTCCTAACAACGAGAGCCTTTTTAACAGGGACTGGAACTCCTAATTCATACATTGATTTCATAATAATACCCTAGTGTTTGTTTTTCAAAAAAAAATATAATTGTTGAAAAAAAGAAAAAATGTATCACTATTTTTTATAAATTAATAGAGGATATTAAAATTTTTTACATTACCAATTAAGTTATTTTGTTTATAGTTTTGTATATATTTTGAAAAGCAGTTTAGAATCATTAATATAAAGAATCATTAATTTTGGCTGATTAAACAAATTTTTTTCTTCTCAACAATGAAAAGGCACTATTATTAACTTTTTATTCAATTATATTGTTAATTAAAGCACTTTTTCCCTATCTTTCTTCCTTCTGCGTAATAATCCTATTAATCCCTTAATTGGCACTTCATTTCTTACCTTTTTAAGAGAAATTGCATTAGACGGACAATTTGAGGCACATAGTCCACATCCAATGCAGAGATCATATGTAAATTCCAATGTATCCTTAGGAGAATCTTCTATCCACTTTATTGCGCCCATAGGGCAAATATTTAAACATATATCACATAACGTACACTTTTCTTCATCCCATAACGGTTCGAAATTCGATTTGGTTATCGAATCGTAATTTCCTAGTTCTTTTACAGTTTTTAAAAATCCACAACAACACGAACAACAATTACAAATAAACATAGATGCTTTCGAAGTATTAATAGTTTCGTGAACTAAACCTTCTTTTTCAGCCTTTTTCATAATTTCCATAAGTTTTTCTAAACTAACTTGTTCTCCTACCTTATCCTTAATGACTTTTCTTGCTAAGATTCCTGCAGAAACACAGAAATTTTCATCAGTACATTTACAAGGATTTCCAGAAAGTTTTGCTGCAGTTCTACAGCTACAAGGCTGGATTGCAAAGGTTTTGTATTTTGATAAGTATTTCTTCAGAATCTCGTAAGGTAATATTTGATGTTGTACAACTAGATCTTGATTAACCTCAATTGATTTTTTTGTGGGTTCTACCGCTGGGATAACCCGATATAATGGATATCCTGTAGAAGCATGTTCAGCGTGAAATCCCCTTTTAATTAATTCGTAATGAGCTTCTCCTGCTTTCTTTATTCTTTCGGGATCGTCTCGATTTGTTGTAAAATAAAACTCAAAAAACCCTGGTAAGTACGGGAGAAGAATATAGAAAGGACCAAATTTAATTAGTTTTGCACTGTATTCCATCGTGCTTAATTTATCTTTTAAAATTTTCTTGGAAATACCAGTTCTTTTCCTAATTTTTCTTGCTGTGGTAGGTCTAATGGTCTTTTTAATTCCATTTCCAATGATATACGCCTCTTCTTCAGTAAAAATATTGTGTAATAATTTTTCAGTTAGTTCATTCTTGGGGAGCGGCACTGCTGAAGGTGGACTCAATAATATTCTTAATTTATCATAATCATCTTCAAATTCTGTCATTAGATAGTATTCTGCCCTAAAAATATATATACTTTTATAATTTAAATTATATACTAGTGAAGATAATAAAGAAAAGCTTATAGAATGAATGAACGAATTAAGAAATTACGTTCTCAAAGTCGTGAGGCTTTACCTTACGTTTCATTAGAGAGGGCATTATTAATTACTGAATTTTACAAAAATGGTGCCGCTCATAAATATTCTTCACCTGTTGCTAGAGCGAATGCATTCAAATATATTCTAGAAAATAAGAAAATATGCATCAATGAAGGAGAATTAATTGTTGGAGAACGTGGACCTGAACCAAAAGCAACTTCTACTTATCCTGAAGTGTGTTGCCACAGTATTAGAGATTTAGAGATATTGAATAATCGCGAAAAAATTTCATTTAGAGTATCTGAAAATGTTAAAAGAGCGCAAAAAGAAGTCATTATCCCTTTTTGGAAAGATAAATCAATACGGGATAAAATTTTTGCTCAAGTTGATCAAGAGTGGATAGATGCCTATGAAGCAGGTATTTTTACAGAATTTATGGAACAAAGAGCACCCGGACATACTGTGGCTGGAAAAAATATTTGGGAAAAAGGGTTTTTAGATTTTAAAAGAGAAATAAGAAAAAGTATCGCAGAATTAGATTTTTATACTGATCCTGATGCCTTTGAAAAGAGAGAACAGTTAAAAGCTATGGATATTGCTGCTGATGCAATTATTCTCCTTGCTCAACGCTATTCTCAAGAAGCTTTAAAACTTGCAGAATCGGAATTGGATCCTAAAAGGAAATTAGAATTATTAAGGATTGCTGAAATATGCTCTTATGTACCAGCGAATGCTCCCAGAACATTCTGGGAAGCTTTACAACACTATTGGTTTATTCATCTGGGAGTTGTTATCGAATTCAATACGTGGGATTCGTTCAATCCGGGACGTTTAGATCAACATATATATTCTTTTTATAGAAATGATTTGTCAGAAGAAAATTTAACTAAAGAGAGTGCAATTGAACTTCTTCAAGCTTTTTGGATAAAATTTAATAATCAACCCGCTCCACCTAAAGTTGGGGTTACAGCAGAAGAAAGTAATACTTATACCGATTTTTGTAATATTAATATAGGTGGTTTAAAAGAAGATGGATCTGATGGAGTTAATGAGATGTCTTATATGCTTTTGGACGTAATTGAAGAAATGAGAATACTTCAACCCAGTAGTAACGTTCAAATTAGCCACTCTACTCCTGATAAATTCTTAAAACGTGCTCTTGAGATTGTTAAAACTGGCTTTGGTCAACCATCCGTTTTTAATACGGATGCAATTATTCAAGAACTTACTCGTCAAGGAAAATCTTTAACTGATGCTCGTAATGGGGGCGCAAGTGGATGTGTTGAGGTGGGTGCTTTTGGTAAAGAGGCATACATTTTAACAGGTTATTTCAATCTTGTAAAAATTCTAGAAATTACTCTAAATAATGGAACAAATCCATTAACAGGCAAGTTAATTGGATTAAAGACAGGAGATCCTAATAAATTTAATAATTTTAATGAATTCATGGACGCTTATGCAAAACAGATTAAATATTTCGTTGATATTAAAATTAAAGGGAATCTAATTATCGAACGCCTTTGGACACAACTTCCAGCAGTCTTCTTATCTATTATTATAGACGATTGTATAAAAAACGGAAAAGATTATAATAATGGGGGAGCACAATACAATACAACGTATATTCAAATTGTCGGAATGGGAACTATAACTGACTGTTTAACTTCTCTCAAGTACAATGTATATGACAAAAAAATCTTAACAATGGAACAAATGCTAGATGCGCTTAGCAACAATTTTAGAGGATATGAGGATTTAAGACAAAAACTAATTAATCGAACACCTAAATATGGTAATGATGAAGATTATGCTGATGATATTACAAAACAGGTATTCGAAATTGTATATGATTTCATTAATAACCGTCCAAATACTAGGGGAGGAGTACACAGGATTAATTTATTACCTACTACTGTTCACATTTATTTCGGAAAAGTAACGGGTGCTACTCCCGACGGTAGAAAAGCCTTTACTCCCTTATCTGAAGGAATTTCACCGGTTCAAGGTATGGATCTTAAAGGTCCCACCGCAGTAATTAAATCTGCTGGTAAAATTGACCATCTTCGAACAGGAGGAACTTTATTGAATCAGAAATTTGCTCCAAAGTATTTCTCTAATGAATCTGGTTTGAATAATGTAGCTCATTTAATACGGGCCTATTTTGAGATGAACGGACATCACATACAATTTAATGTAGTTTCAGCTAATACACTTCGTGAAGCACAAGAAAATCCGGAAAAATATCGAAATTTGATTGTACGAGTTGCTGGATATAGTGACTATTTTATTAATTTGGGTAAAGACCTACAAGACGAAATTATTAGACGAACTGAGCATACTACCGTATAAATAGGTTTTAGCCCATCTTAGAATTTTTTTAAACCATCAAAATCAATTTTTCAATGTTTAATAATTTAGTAGCCAACTTAATAAAAATTAAGCATAATAATGTTAAGATTCCAGAGAGTATTATTATGATTGGCACAGTAAGGAATGCTGGGTTAAACATCTGTACAAATAGGAGAGCAAAAACAGGTGTTACGAGTGCTCCAGATATGCTTTGAGCACTTTTGAGATCTTTTGACCTTGAACTAATAATAACACTAATTTGAATATTTAGAAACGCTAACAACGGTGATAAGAGAAAGCCAACAAAGATAAAACTTAAATCGCTAAAAAATAATATATTACCTTCTAAATGGGATAAGAACATAAGATTTACTGTTAGACCTATTCCAATAAAGCATGCAAAGGTGATACACATAGAAGGTACAAACGAAACAAGAATTTTACCAACAATTAATTCATTTTTAGTTATAGGAAGTAGTGCTAAACTTTCCATAGTTTTTCTTTCTTTTTCTCCTGCAAATGAATCTGAAGAGATTATTGCTGGCAGGAGTCCTGGTATAATTAAAAAGATAGGAAGGAGAAACATTCTTAGCATCATAATCGCTCCGACAAGATATTCATTATAATTAGCAGGTATGTTTAAAATTAATCTTAAAACATTGATATCGCCAAAACTGGAAATATAATCTTCAGGAGCGACAATTATACCCACCATCATAAGAACAGGAAGCAATATGGTAAAAACTACCGGTAAAAAAATCATTGGCATCAATATTTCTTTTTTCTGGACAGAAGATTTCCAATCTTTTTTCAATATTAAAAGACTATTAGTGAAATTCATCAATAATTACCTCTTAATTATTATTAATTTTATTATCCATCAATTTAAGATAAATATCTTCTAAGGAGTGAACAGTTCGGCTAACTTCCAAAACATCAGCACCAATTTTTACTAACTCTTTAACAATTTTCGGAGTGGTTTCATTTGCATCAGTAGTATAAAAATAGATCTTATTATTCTCAATTTTAAATTGCTTAATGAAATCAAGCTTTATTAGACTGGCTTTGAAATCATCGGGAATTGGACTTTTTAAAGTACAAACCATTTCTTGTGTCTCCCATAATTCTTTACTTAATTCTGAAGGAGTTCCAATTCTTTTAATCTTTCCTAAATCTAATATTGCAACTCTATCACACACCTTTTGTACTTCTTCTAAGTTATGACTATTGATAAAAATAGTCCTAGTTTGATTTTTTAATCCCAGAATTAGGTTTCTTACTTTGACTGCAGCCACAGGATCTAATCCCGCTGTTGGTTCATCAAAAAATACAATCTCAGGATCATGTAATATTGCTCTAGCAATTGCTAATCGTTGTTTTTGCCCTTTTGATAACTTTCCTGCCTTCATATCCTTTCTTTTATGTAAATCCATTTGTTCAAGAACGATTTCAATCCTTTTATTTAAGTCCTGAATTTTATAAAAGCTCCCAAAAAATTTGAGATTTTCAAAAACAGAAAGATTTTCATAATTACCATGATTTTCTGTTAGAAAACCCATCCTTTTCCTTAATATATGAACTATAGAACTATTTAATTCTTGATTATCTATGAAAATCTCCCCTGCTGCAGGATTTAATAAGCCTGCGATACAGCGTATAGCTGTAGTTTTTCCAGCTCCATTAGGACCGAGTAATCCAAATACGTCCCCCTTATTTACATTAAAGGAAACCCCATTTAGAGCCCAAATCTCACGTTGGTCCTTTGATAATTTCTTTTCTTTTTTATTATAAAAAACTTTTGATAAATTTTCAACTCGGATAGCAAAATCCATTATTCCTAGCAAAACACTCTTATTTTTTAACCTAATTAGTTTAAACTATCAAGAAGAGTTAATAAACGTAAACTTAAAACTTTTAAGTTTTAGATTGAAATAATATTCCGTTAAATTGTTATTTAGATTTTAAAGTCTCAGCTCTTTCACTTAATATATTTTTTATATTATGAGAATCTTGCGGATACCATTTTATTGCCATAGTCCATAATACCACTCCAGGAAGGATACATAACGTTAAAAATAAAATTGTTAATTGGTAATTAAATTGAGTTGCAACTAAAATTAATCCACTTAGTGAAGGTCCAATCCCTCTCCCTAAATTTTCTAAAAATTGATTCCATGATATAATTTGTCCTTGCGCTTCGGGTAGGTTTATTTGCTGAAGAACAGGGCTCTGATTTACTATATATAAAGAAAAAATTGATCGCGAAAAGAAGAACATCGTTCCCATTAGCCAAATGGTTGGTAAAGTCATTAAGAAGGGTATATCCTTTCCTTGCTCAATTGTTAAATGTGGCCATGGAATCCAGAAAAATGTAGCAAATGTAATTATTCCTCCTAAAATAGCAAATATAATCATATAGATTCTAACTTTCATTCTTTTAATAGCTAGTCTATCGCTTAACCTAGCTAGCCCTAGTTGACCAAAAATCCCCCCAGTTAAACCAAAAATAACCATAAAAATACTAGTGGAAAACTCTGAGATGTTATGAGGTTCATTTTGTATTAAATTTAATATCAAGAAATTTATTGACCCCATCAAAATCCAAGTAAAAATTCCTTCAATTAGAGCTACTACATTTGTTTTACTTAACATAGTCCTCCTCATCATTTCTCGATTAATTTGAAAGTCATAAATTACATCATCTTGTTTTAGTAAATCCACCAATTCTTCTTGTTGAGCCCCTCTTTTTGGTTCGTTATTATGGATTGCAAAAATAAATCCAAAAAATAAAATACCTACTCCTGTACTCCAAAAATATTGTCTCCATAAACCTGTTTGGACTAATAATGCTCCAATTAAGAATCCAAAAGTCATAGTAAGAGAACGGATAATTTCATAGATCCCAAAAAATCGAGAACGCCGTTCTTTTGGTACAACATCATTAGATAATGAAATAACGGAAGGCCAACTTAAACCAGCAAATATCCCAAACACAGCTACAAAAAATAAGAAATATCCCCAAGTTGTTAAACCACCTCCTTCCATTGCAAATCCTAACATCAGTATGGCAAATCCTCTAAATATTGAAATAAGGATGATAATTTTTTTCCGAGAATGTTTATCAACATAATGCCCAAAAAGTAAACCAGAAACTGAAGCCGCCCAAGAGAGGGTACTAATTAATATTCCCATTTCCAGAGCGTGAGTTGTTTCTCCTGGCCACATTAATCTTGATAACGGTACGATTAGAAAAGTAATCCCTCCCCATGCAATGCTTTGAAATCCATTCAAAAAGTATAGTGGCCAAAATATACGATTGAAATTAACTTTCTTTTCTGATCTAATATCTGACATAAAAAGCGAAGTGTAATAATTTTCCTAATATGTTTCTTTAAATGAATAACTTATTTTTAATCTATTGAAATAGACTCAACTCTCTATTAAATTGGTAATTTGCATTTTAATCTTTAATTTGATTTCTAAAAATTAGCAATAGGGCAATTGCCACTAAAGTTAGTATAGATAAGAAATAAAAAGAAAAATCAACATTCCAAGTAGCAATAAAGCCCGTGATAATGGGAGCCAAGAAAAATCCTATCCCAACGAAAGATTCAAAATAAACACTATACTTAGATGTATTATTCGCGATGTTTCTAAAAAGAATTAATTTAAATGCAAATGTATATAAAAAGGATACAAAAATACCAAAAACACAAAATAAAATTCCAAAAATAATAAGGTTTTGATTTAAGCCCATTATCAAAATGCTAAAAAAGGTAATAATAGTCGAATATAGAATCGTTTTTTTTAACTTATTTATTGAAAAATCCATTGTTTTTGAAATTGATACAGTTTGAGTAGTCATTCGAATAAGAAAGAATAAGTAATTAGTAAATAACGCGAAATTTAATATCTCTGATTTTACAGGATAAACTAGACCTATGGAACCAATTAGAAAGCCGTAGATCGCGATGATTATAAGGGGTAAAAATAATGGAAATGAAACTTGTTCTCTTTGAGGTAAAGCTTTAATCCTTTCATCCATAGGGACGATGACTTCTTGATCCATATGGTTTTTTGGTTCTTTATAAAAAAAGGATGCAACAAAAGCAATAAAGCAGAAGATTAGGGATAGCCTAAACATTAGAATGATATCTGAGATAAAAAACAATATTATAGTACCTAAAATATAACTAAAAATTCCTCCTAAATTCCATGAGAGGCTGTAATTTTTCATTAATTTATCTTTCATTATATTATTATCACGATATTCATCCAGATTGGAAATAGCAGAAATGGTTGTCATTAATACTGGCCAAAATAATCCTAATGCAATTCCATCAAAAATGAGCATGAGATACACTAGAAGGGGATTTAGTGAGATTTGATATATTATTTGAGTAAAGAGAAATCCAGAAGTGGAAATTATTATTGCTCTCTTCATGCCAATTTTTTTATGGACATTTCTAAAGACCAAGGGAGAAAACAAATAAGCCATTGCTGTTCCAGAAACAATCACGCCAATAATCTGTGGATTCAAATCTTCTTCAAGAAAGTAAAGAGGAACTGCTAATCCAATAACAACCCCGAATGCTACTCGGAAATATGCTAATAAAAGTATTGGAAATACTCTATATCTCCCTGCTATCATTATATTTTATTATTCCATTATAGTAAGTTAAAAATGAAAGTGAATAAATCAAATTAAACTTTATTGAAATAGGATTATATGAATTAAAATTTAATGTTGAGAAAAAAGTTAAAAATCTATTATTTAAGTTTAAGTTATAGTTACTTTTTTCTTCCGCGGTTATTATGATTTCATTGTAGTAACCTAAATAATATTTGTTAACAATTTCTATCTCTTATTTTCGTTACAATGATGATAAAATCTTCTATAATATACCTTTCAATTATTATTATTAATTAACAAGAAATTAAAACATCAAGTGATTTGCGACAAAATTATAGTTAATATATTAAACTAGATTCTATTAGGAATTATAACTTTTAACTTAAATTGCTTTTTTTTGCATTAAAATCCCAGATATTAGGTTTTTTCAACTGAAATTATTTTCATACTTTAGAAAGTATTATTATGACCATTATCTTTTTATATAAAAAGGTATTTTAGTAAAGATAATTCAACAACAAGTAATTAATTGTTATTAAAAATTTAGCCCTTTCTTAATAAAAGGGAATCTTTTTCATTGAAAAGAAAAAGTGGATGTTCATGAGCACTGACAATCAATTAATAAAACGGCTTCGATCGGGATCCATTCGGGGAATCATTTTTGATTTTGATGGTACGCTCCTTGATATTCGAGAACCTCTTCAGAAATCAATAGAAGAAATTTATGAAGAGAAAGGAATTAAAGCGGATATCGAAACGACAATTGAAGAAATAGGAGCGTTGATGGAAACTATCCAAGGGTACCCCTTACCGAAAATTATACTTCAATCTTTCGAGATGTTCAAATATATATCTTCTCTTCAATCTATTAGCTTTTTGAAAAAATTACAAATTGCTACAAAAATTTTTTCTAAATATTTAACCTATGCAAAAGAAGCTCCTTTCTATCCTGACGCAATAGATGTTTTAAAAAAGCTAAAAAAGTCATATGATTTATTTATAGTTTCTCATAATCAGACAAGAAATGTTTTAGAACACTTAGAAAAACAAAAAATTGAAGGTTTTTTCAAAGAGATTTATGGAGCAGATAAATTATCAGCATTAAAGCCGGATCCTGCAGCTTTACAACCCGTTTTTGAAAGATATAAATCATGTAAATTAGATGAGTTTATAATGGTGGGTGATATGCCTTCGGATATTGAAGTTGGAAGGGAAGCGGGAGTTTGGACAGTTGGTATAACAACAGGAGTAAGTAGTAAGGATAAATTAGCAGAATTCAAACCAAATTTATTAATTGATTCGTTAGAGGAATTTTTAAATTTATTTGAGAAAAAATCAATTTCAGAATCGAACACTCAAAAAAATATTAAAATTAAAGAGGTTTAGAAAATGGAATTAGAAAAATCAGACCATATTACTTCGAGAGATTACGACTATGAAGGCAGAAAAGTTATTGATGAAAAATTACAGGAAGAATTAAAGCTCGAAAAACCACACCAAAATGCATTATATAAGGTACTTAAATATAATCCTATAGATCCATTGAATGACTTGTATCGTAATATAATTGATCGTTTAAACTTAAATGAATTAGAAAGTAAGCTGCAATGGTGGGCTGCTACAATATGGGTTAAACAAGCTGTTCGAATGTTATGGAATTTTAAGGCAGAATATCCTACTCGAAATATGTTTCCTGAATGGGGTCCTGTTATCTTAGTTTCTTCACATGTTAGTCATTTAGACCCTTTCTTCTGTGGAGCAGCAATGCATAGGCATATTCATTGGATGAGTAAATTAGAGAACTTCAAGACTCCTATAGTCAAAACTCTTTTTACAAATTTAAGTGCTTTTAAATTAGATCGTGATAACCCAGGAGAAGGTTGGGAAACTGCGAAAGAATATCTTAGACAAGGTGAATTAGGGGAATTTAAAACTGGTGCTGTAAGACTTGCGATTGAAATGGGATGTCCAATTGTACCTATGGCTGTAGTTGGCTCTAAAGATGCTCTACCCAAAGGTAAATTAGTAATGAAACCGACTCAGGTGGTTACACGGGTGGGAGATCCAATTTATTATAATATCTATAATATCGATGATATGAGCTATGAAGAAATTAGAAGATTAACTAATGAATTAAGAACTAAAGTGTATGAGTTAAAGGTAGGAACATACGGAAAGACCGATGAGGAACTTTCAATAGGTTCTCAGGAAGATATTGAAGTCAAACCCAAATTTAATTTCAAAACATATTTAAAAGATATCGGAAAAGGATTTTTACAGCTAATTGATGATTCTTGGTATGCTTTCATAAAGAGTTTAGCTGAACTGGATATGCACTGGAAATTTCAGGAAATGGTTTATATGTTTTCCGCAAATGTCGTAGATAAGTGGTGTGATATAATGGCGCCCTATAAAGTAATAGACTATGATAAATACATTCCCGATAAGGGAGGAGCAATTGTCTGTACTAACCATAATTCTGAGTGGGATGTTATTATGCTCGCAACAAGCACAGGAATATATAAAAAAAGATATATCTGGCAAATGTCTAAGCAATCCCTATTCGAATTCCCTGTGGTTAATGCTTGGATAAGAACACATTTTGCTTTCCCCTTAAAAAGAGGAAAACATGACGTAGACTCTTTTAACTTTGCAAGATATTTATTAGAGAAGGATCAGCTTGTTACTATTTATCCTGAAGGAACCACCAATGCAGGTAATGGTGAACTTTTAGAAGGACATACGGGAGCCATGCGATTAGCCATTGAAGCACAAGTGCCTATCGTATTAATAGGTATAACCGGTACCGAAAACACTTATCCTAAACATGCTAAAATGATCAATTTTTATAAAGGGAATATTTTTAAGGCGGGACCTCCTTTCATGGAACATAAACAATATTGGGGTAAACCCGTACCTGATTATGACGAATTAAAACGCTTAACCGCTAATATGATGGAGCAAATCAGAAGTTTGATGCTCTATGATACTCCTGATGCGTGATGATCAAGGGGATTTATTGAAATGGAAACGGAACAACAGGTAGAGAAAGAAAAGATCAAAGTAGGAATCCCACGAGCTCTGCATTTTTACAGGTATTTTCCTTTTTGGAAAAAAATTCTGGAAGAGTTAGACGTGGAAATTATCCTTAGTCCTCCAACTAATAAACATATTGTTGAAGAAGGTGTTACTCATGGATTTGGTGAATTATGTATTCCTGTAAAAATATATTATGGACAAATTTTAAAGTTAATGCAAGATAATCCTGATTTAGATTTTGTTTTCGTTCCGCGATATGTTGCTGAAGTTAAAGACGCATATTTCTGTCCTAAGTTTATATCTTTACCGGATGTAATTAAAATATTACCTGGAGTTCCTAAGATTTTAAATTTTGAAGTAAATGTAAAAGAGTTTCCAATAGCCACATCTGCTATTGAGCTTGGTAAACAATTAGGAAAGGGACAAAATGCTTCATTAAATGCCTATAAAGAAGCCCAAAAATATTTTGATGAATATCATGAATTTTTAAGAAGTGGCGCTTCTGTTAATCATGCGTTAAGACTTGTCCAAAGAAATATTCCTTTTAAACTACCTAAAAAGAAAAGTAAAGGAGACATTAGATTTCTGCTACTCGGACATGCTTATAATATATTTGATACCTTTATTAATTTAGACTTTCAGAAGAAATTAACAGACCAGGGTGTAGAAGTATTTACGATTGAGAATTTACCAGAAATCATTTTTAAGAAACCTGTAATTGTAAATCCGAGAGGAGGAAAGCTTAGAAATTATTGGAGACATGAAGAAGAGATAATGCAAGCAATCAGGTATTTCCTTACTGAAGGACGGGATGAAATAGATGGTGTAATTTTCTTAATTAGTTTTGCATGCGGCCCAGACAGCTTAATTTCTGAATTAATTAAACGTGATATGAAGGTTGTAGGTTTACCTTTCTTAGAAATAACGATGGATGAACATAGTGGGGAGGCGGGAATGATGACGCGCATAGAATCTTTCGTAGAGATGGTTCGAAGAAAGAGGAAGAAACTTGGATTAGGTCCAAGAGAAAAATCGAAAATATTATCTGCACAGGGGGCATAAAAACTATGATAATATCCTTTCCAAATATGGGTAGTAGTTGGCCAGCCTTCAAAACCTTGTTTACAGCTTTAGATCTAGATGTGGTTCTACCAGATCCTACTAATCGAGAAGCAATTAAAATAGGAGTTAAACATAGTCCCGAATTCGTCTGTTTTCCTTTTAAAGCAACAATAGGAGATTTTGTAAGTGCAATTAATAAAGGAGCAGACACATTAGTTATGGCAATAGATTGCGGACCTTGTAGATTCGGATTTTATGCAAGCGTTCAAGAACGTATCCTTAGAGATATGGGATATAAGAATATACGTATCATTCCTTTGGATCAAGCAGATCTATTGGAATTCCACTGGGTTAAAACATTACAAGAAGTTAGTGGTAGAAAGGATTTATTCATATATTCCAAATTTGTTAAGGCCGTAATCTTTTTCTTAAAAAAAGCAAAATTGATAAACGATATTCAAACGGCAGAAGGTATATTCCGTGCTTATGAACGCAATATAGGAGATACCACTAAAGTTCTAAGTAGATTATTAAATAAATTAGATCAGACTAACACGTTAAAAGAATTGCGAAATTTTAAAAAAGTAATTAAAGAGGATTTCAATAAAATTGATGTGGATAAAACTCATAGTCCTCTAAAAGTTGGGCTTTCAGGTGAGATCCATATAAGTTTGGAGCCTTACGTTAATTTAGATATTAGACGCAAGCTTGGTGAGATGGGTATTGAAATCCATCAGAGCTTAAGTTTGTATGATTGGGTAGTACATAAATTTCATTTGAACTATCACCGAAAATGGTTAGAACATTTATCACGTCCTTATCTTCCAATGGACATTGGAGGAGAGGCTGTGTGGGTTCTTGGAGAGTATATAGATAAAGCTAAAGCAGGATTTGATGGCTTTGTTCACTCATATCCCTTTACGTGCATGCCCGAAGTCACTGCTCGAACGATCATTACCAACAAATTAAAAAAAATGTACGATTTACCTATAATTTATTTCTCTTTTGATGAACAAAGTGGTCAAGAAGGCTTTCGAACAAGACTTGAAGCATTTGCTGACCTTATGTATTCAAGAAGAGAACAAGAAATAAAGAAAACCCCAGAATTTATGGCAAATGGTCAGAAAAAAATTTACCCCCATTTTGGGGATATTTTCTATAATGAATGTATTCAATTAATTCAAACACAATAATGGTATGAAAAAATGGTACAAGTATCTGATGAAGTAAAAGTACAGGTAACTAAGAAAGATGCTTTCTTAGGAATTGATATCGGAAGTGTTAGTTGTAAATTTGTTTTGATGGATACTAAGGGAGAACTACTAACTAGCGTATTTTTAAGAAATCAAGGTTCTCCCATTGATTCCGCAAAGGTGGGAATGGCAGAATTACGTACCCAGATAGAACAAGATCCAGAGCTGCAAAGATATGTAATAAGATGCTGTGGAACAACAGGTTCCGCGAGGTATTTGACAAAAGCGGTTGTTGGTGGAGATTTAGCTAAAACAGAGATAATTGCTCATGCAGTGGCAACTCAGTCTATGTATCCAGATGTTAGGACGATTCTAGAAATTGGGGGTCAAGATTCAAAATTAATTATTCTACGTGATGGAATCATTGTGGATTTTGCGATGAATTCTGTATGTGCTGCGGGTACAGGATCGTTCCTTGATCACCAAGCATCAAGGCTTGGAATCCCTATTGAAGATTTTGGAGATTATGCAGTAAAGTCAAAAAATCCTGTCAGTATTGCGGGAAGATGTACGGTTTTCGCAGAATCTGATATGATTCATAAGCAAAACTCTGGCTATTCAAAGGAAGATATTATCGCGGGGTTATGCGATTCGTTAGTGCGTAATTATATGAATAACTTATCGAAAGGTAAAGAACTAGAGGAGCCAGTAGTTTTTCAAGGTGGGGTATCTTATAATAAAGGCATTATTCAAGCTTTTGAAAGGCATTTAGGTTGTGAAGTGATTGTTCCAAAATATAATGTATTAATGGGAGCACTTGGAATGGCAATATTAGTAAGAGACTATTATGTGGAACATACCCATGAAACATCTTTTCGAGGTCTTGAAGTTTCGGATATTGAATTTGCAACTAGAGCATTTAACTGTGATGGGTGCCCCAATCAATGTGAAATAACTGAAACCCGTTTGGTTGAAGAAGATAAGGTTATCGCCAGATGGGGATCTAGATGTGGCAAATGGGATGAATTAACTTAAAGTTAAGGTGTTATAAGAGAAATGGCAGAATTTTTAAAACAATTGAGGGAATTGGGAGAGGAATTTCTCGAAACCTTAAAACACAAAATAAAATTATCAACAATTTTTGATTTATATACTGAAAAAGTAATACCTACATTCGTTTCAGAAAAAGAGTTAAAAGAGTATTATGAACGACGAATGGAGGAAGTTAATGAATTTATAGATAAATTATAAAGAGGAATAAAAAATATGGTTGAAACTACAACAGTACCAGAACCAGAAAGAGAAGAGAAAGAGAAATTAGATACCAAAGGATTATTAAGAGACGTTCTTTATGGAGCTGTAAAGGGAATTAGTGGATTTGGTTTAGAGTTATTTACCGACTTAAGAATTGAAGGAAAAAAGAATGTTCCTATTAGAGGCAAAGCAATATTGACGACAATAAGTGATAATGCGTTAAGAGATATGGCTATTATAAGCCAAGTTTCTGGACGTAGAATTCACTTTATGGTGCATCATAAACTCATGAAACATCAGCTCTATGGTCCCGTATTGAAGAACCTGGGGATGTTTAGAAGTACTTATGATAAAGAAGATACCGAGCCAATTGATAATGTATTTCGATATCTTAATGAAAAGGGGGATCTTGTCGCGATGACTCCCGAATCCAAACTTGATCCCGAAACACAAGTAAAAGCGATGGCAGGTATAATTAAGTTTGCTGTAGCAGGTGAAGCACCGATTATTCCACTTGCGATTTATACAGAAAAAGCCCGGATTCTAAATATGTTTAATTCACAAGGGATTAGAGTAAAAATTGGTACTCCGCTTAAAGTAGAAAAAAGATTGAACCGTGATAAATATCGGGATCAGAGATATGAGCTTGCAAATGATATCATTAATATTATCGATTCTCTTAAACAAAGACCTGAAATAGAATAAGTAGTAAAAGAGGTGTATTAAATGGAAAATAATCAAGATTCTGATTTAAATGACATTCCAATTGATTTAGATCAGATACAGGAAGAATTAGAGCAAAAAAAAGAAGAATTAATCCAAGAATATGAACTTCCAAGTGAAGTTGAAAAAAAATCTGAGTCGAATAAAGAAGTCGGAGAAATTGTTGGAGATTTATTCTATGAGTCTGTCAAATCCTTTTTTGATATGGGATTTGAACTGGCTAAGAATTTGAATCTAGAATTTTTTACTGAAAAGAAGAAAAAAGAAGATAAATAGCTCAAAGTATACGGATAGTTTCTTTTAACATTTTTGTTTTAATTCAAAAGTTAAAGTTAGAAATAGTTAGGATAAATCAGTTATAAAATAAAAAGAATTTTAAAACTTTTATTATAAATCTTTTCTAATATCGGGTTCTTGAAGCTTGTATTCGCAATTTTGCTTTAGTTCGTTCTTTTTCATCCTGTAATATTACATACTGAGTCTTAGAAGGCAGTTTAATCTCATATGTTTGTTCGGCAATTGCTTGGTCCTTTTTCAGGTGATCTTTTTCCCTTAAAATTACTTTTATTGTTTCTATAGCGGATTCGTCCGCTCGAACTGTCTTAAATTGACTCCAAATGGACATATCTGCTCTAGAAGTAAATTCTTGATTTCTCTGCAATTTGATGGTTCCCTTGTTTGGAAATCTAGCTTTAAAGATCTTAGGTCCGTCAACCTTGAAGTAAAATTCACCTCGCCAACCCAGAATATCGTAATCTTTAAGTGTTTTTAAGCTCATTAAATCAATGCTAATTAGATAACGCTCTTTTTCCTCTCCTACTTGGTCTTGTTCGAAAGCTTGATCTTTGGCATATGTTTTCTTGCCTTTTGCATAATATCTTCTTGAAATTTTATAACACCTCTATTAATTGATACTATTTCAAATTTTAGTTTTAACATTCATATTGCGTTAACATATATATTATTTTTTCAGATAAATAACCTAATAATAATGGAATAATAAGAAATCAAGTGATTAGATTAAAAATTATTATTTAATCTCCAACTTTTCGAAATTTTAATTAATTAATTAATTAAGAGAATTTTAAATTAGAGACAAAAATTTACATTAGTAGTTGTAAATTTCGATATCTTCAATGGTATTATCGATAAAACTATTGTTAACATAAGTACAATTTGAATTGCTTAAATAAACTCCATATGAATTTTCTTGAAAGGTGTTGTTAAGGAACTGAATTAAATCCGAATACTTAATTCTTGTTCCTATATAGTTATTAAAGTAAAACGAATTTTGAAAGGTAATATTCACTCCTTTAAAGAGATATAATCCGGTATAAAAATTGAAATTAAGATCACAAAAACTACAATTAATGTCAGTAGAATTGTAAATAGCGATACCAATATTACAATTTGTAATATTAATATTATACATTGAACAATTACTGCAATTTGCCATGAAAATTTGACCAAATTCTTCCGTAGAATTTATTATTACGTTGTTTTCGTTATGAAAAAATCCTATTTTTAAATCATTAATAAAATTGTCTTGAATTATTGCGGTACTTATTGAGTTATCAGCAAAGTATAATCCACTTTTATAAAA
>SMTZ1_10006134_pt1 | contig 21209 bp, 14 predicted proteins | sample DeeMarSWOR136_30_FD_25667 | JGI IMG/M metagenome (IMG submission 25667) | reverse complement strand
TACTGGGGATAGTTGGGCAACCCGCTGGCGTTGTTGCCGGTGACATAGTTGGATGTACTGGCGCCTTCTATCCAGAAGCTGGAGTGGTAGAGAGTGTACAGGTATGTTGGAAAGAGACCTACATTCACTTCGCCCGTGTACACGTGGTAGTTCTTCTCGATCATGACGCTTGGCCTCAGGGTTGGAAGGTCGCCTTCGTGTCTGATGACTGTGAAGCCGATCTTCTCCATCGCGTCGGCGCACAGGTGCCCCGCGTAGAACTTTCTGAGGTCGTCGGTTCTTATGTACCAGTGTATCGCGTCAACATTTGTTCCTTGATTAGGATGCCCGTTGCCGTACACTCGGAGGTATTCAGCTGAGCCTGGAAAGCCTGGGTCGTAGTTGGGGTTGGGCGTGCTTCCTTGATCCCATCCGTTGGCGTTTAAGTGGTTGGAGGCGGCAGCCGGATCGTACTCGTACGGGTAGTTGGGGTACCAGTAGGACTCGTTGGCCCAAGCTTTGGCTGGAGCGGCGATGGGAGCGTCGATTCGCTCGGCGAAGCCACCGCAGAACACGTCTACAATGTAGTCTTTGTAGGTGCACCATGCGAGGGCGCGCCTAACGGGTGCGTACCACATCATGTTCACTACGCCTGGGTATTGATGGATTGTGTAGTTGTTGTTGACGTCGAGTTGAACCAGATTCGTTTCAGCCACTGGAGCCAGCAGGATGTTCGGGTCGTTAATGGCGTCTGTGTACGGGTCTACCGGCGGCGGGTCGATGTTGTAGTCAACAGTTAGGTGTGATGCCGCTGTGTAGTTCACCCACCACTCCGAGCCAGCAGGCCAATTCCACGAGCCAGAGTAGTAGCCTAGAGCCCACCAGCCTTCAACCTCCCGAGCCCAGTCGGGTTCAAACCACCATTCAGAGGGTGGAGGCTGCTGATGACCAAGGTTATTTGCTGCTCGTTTGGTGCAGTTTGGGAAGTGGACTACGACGCTTTGGATTCCGCTTGCCACGTAATTAATCCAAGGCCATCCATTCAGCGTGTTGTTGACGCCGTCAACCCAGTGTTCATTGACTATGGGCACGTCAATTGGCACAAGCAGCTCCACAAGGTCTTCGTCGGGATGCACTTTGTAGTCAACTCCTTCAACCAAAACCCTTGAGGAACCGTTTGCCACGAAGTTGGCTGTTATGCTATTCACCGTTGATATTGAGTGCGCCAGTGAGAAGTTGCCAGTCCAGTATGGAAGTCCTACGCCGTTGTAGATTCCTGGATTGTCGACTTCAACGGCTCTTCCCTGTAGCTCGTTGTTAGCTATGTTGCCAGACCCCCAACTGGCAGCCCATATGAAGCTTTCAACTTGATTGGGGTCAACCGGAGGCGGCCCACCGCCAGAGATGCTGCTGCCAATTATGTCAATCTCATCAGCTTTCAAAGCCGCGTACGCTGCGTCGATGTCAGCATAGTAATTGACGAGTAGATCTTCAGTTCTTGGACCGTTAGCGTACGGGTGCTCATCCACACTCAAAGTGTTAGAGAGGCATGTAGACAATGCGAAAGCAAGAAGCAAAGTTGTTAGCAGAAGACTAGTCTTTAAAGCGTTTTTCATTTCTTACTCTCCTTTATGGGAAAAAGGACTCGAACAGCGACGGAAGGCTTCAACCTAAACGTTAACCTGCTATTCGACACGCCGAGCAGATTTAATTTTGCGGTTTCCCTTCTCCCACGCTGCTAATTCTTGGCAGAGAGGATATTTAATGTTTTGGAAACATTCTTCTATGGACAAAAAAGAATCTTGGCCCAACGAACGCCCAGGAAACCATGGAAACGTGCACTGCTGTTAGGCGGAGAATCCACGCTTGCACAATGGCTGCAGCTGAGGCACCGGAGACGCACGGACAACTTTTAAGTAGGGTCTGTGGGCCTCACGTGTCTCAGTGGATATTTACATGGAAATCTTTGCTGCACGAGTTCTCAGAGATGGGAAGGTGACTATTCCGAAGCGTCTAAGGGAGCTACTAGATGTGGAGGACGGGGACTACGTGCGTTTGAGCGTGGTTGAGGTGATCAAACGGGAGGAGAAGGGGTGGAGTCGGAAGGAGGTATGACTGGGTGAGCGCTCTGCGACACGGGTTCTTTGCAAGGGGATTCATGCTTTGCGACCGCTGCGTGTTGAACGGAAGCTGCGACTCATTCGAGCCAGACGGGCGGTGCTCCATAGAGAAGGAGGCTTACACTCGAGTCGTTTCGCAGTTGAATGAGGATTACTTGCTGGAAGGCGTAGCAGACGAGATTCTCGTACGCAGGGCAGCCATGTACTTAATCCGAATCGCCAGAGCAGAAGCTTACGAGGCTAACGTTGGGCTCTCAGACAAATCCATGCTTTGGGGACGATACGTCGCAGGGCTCGACAACTCCCTACGAAGCCTATTGAGAGACTTAGCAGTGACAAGAGCGAAACGGCTGGAGAAAGAGAAGGAAAGCCTCCTCGCCGACGTCGACCGTCTACTGCATAGACTAGAATCAAAGCGTGAAGGGCGAAAACCCGCCCCTAGAGGAGAGGGAATCCTGGGCAAGGCTCTACTTCCCATGGAAGCTGTGCTCAAAGACTGGAAGACGGAGAAGACGAGGTTGGATAAGTGCAAAGAGTAAGGTTACCTAGAAAAGCCGTCAAGGAACTCATCCAGCACTGCGAGAAACGAGAAGAAGAGACCGGAGAACCAGCAGCCGAAATCCTCAAGCGCCTCCTCAAGCTGCTCAAGGCGCATCATGACAACCTCAAGCAACGCTGGCCAGCGACCACAAAGCCCCGGATACTCCTCGAAGAAGCGGAAACCCGGTTTATAGAGGCTGAAAAGAAGCCTGAAGAGAGGCTTAACCGGCTCACCCTAATCTGCCTCAGAGACAACATCACAACTGAAGGGTTCAACTCCAAACGGTTCACCGAAGACATCGAGTTTTTTGGCGAACAAGCGTGCTGGGGCTGCGTCGTCCCCGACGCCGTAAGCCTCAGAGACTACCTCCAGGTGCTTGAGGAGCAGAAGAGAAGAGTCGCAGAGGATATGGAACGCGAAGAACCGTCCTGGCTGTCAATAAGCATGAGCGAGCACTACAAGAAGCCAGAAGTCGTGAAGAGCGAAATGATGGTGACGGTGAAGCTGGCGTTATACGAAGACATCGGCGCAGCCAAAGACAGAAGCTGCGTCAAGAAGCATAAGTACAGATGCCCCTACGGAGAACTCGCAGACGAACTGGCTGAGAAAGGCAGGCTCGCCGAAGGATTCTGGAAGACGATAGAATACTACGACGCTAACTGGAATCCGCCGCCGGGCTACCGCCCAGGACTGGTTCCAGTTGACAAGTGGAATCACTACGACGAGACGGGCTTAATAGACGTGACAGACTACGAAGACGTGAAGAAGGCCCGCCACGACGGACGGCTCGAAAAGATAGTGGACGAGTTTCTAGAGTACAGGGAGGAGACAGGCCGCCACCGCTAGTCTCACGCATGCGCAACCAGCAACAATGAGAAGCCGCCGTGGGATTCACAGGCCCCATGCTTCTTGGCTAGCATTAGGCATATGCCCAGCGTGGAGGCATGGAGACATCTGCGGCGACGTACCTTCATGTACTCCGCATGCGCGCTCTGCAGGTCACATTGAGAGACTGCCTGCTTGCGAAGCATTCAAGCTGAGTTTACACATGCATGCGTGCATTTATAGAAGAATCGGCGAGTAGCCTGCTGAGGAGGTTTATTTGAGAATAGCCGTTGTTGGTGCAGGGCTCATGGGACCAACGATTGCAATGGATTGCGTGGAGAACGAGGAAGTTGATGAGGTGTTGCTCATTGACGTTGACATGGTGAGTTTAGGAAAAGCTGCGGAGAGCCTAGGGCTTCCTTCTAAGCTAAAGACCCTCGTACAGGATGTTACGGATCGAGAGGGCTTAGTGAATTCATTGAAGGGCTATGATGTTGCTTGTATTGCCCTCTCCAAGTGGTTGAATGTGGAAGCAACGTGGGGTGCCATTGAGGCTGCCGTCAACGTTGTTGATCTCTCAGAGCCGGCACGAAGAGACTGGGAGCGGATTAACAACGCGGCAAGGAAAGCAGCTGTTACTGTCATACCAGGTTGTGGCCTAGAGCCTGGTCTGACCGAGATGCTAGCTGCATATGGTATGGACATGTTGGATAGCATAAATGCTGTAAACATTTGGTGTGGTGGCATACCGCAAGATCCGCAGCCCCCGCTTGACTACAAGATCGTGTACGGTGGCCCTTATCTGCCCCTACAGCCCGGAGGGGTGAAGATTATCGAGGACGGAGAGGTTCGAGAGGCAAGGCGCTACGCACAGAGTGGCCCCGTTCGCTTTGAAGGTGTCGAAAAAGCCCTGGAGTGCTACTTTGACAGGTTCCCAGAGACGCTCTATGAGATCGAGAAATTCGAGGGGGTTAAAGAGTGTGCAAACAGAACAGTGAGATACGCCGGTTACTGTGACAAAGTGAAATTCCTAGAAGAGTGTGGTCTCCTCAGCAGGGAGGCTGTCGAGTTCAAAGATCGAAACATCATTCCCTTCGAGATCTTCAGCAAGATCATCTATCCGAAAGTTCGTATGAACGAAGGGGAAAAAGACATCACCGTCCTTAGGGTAATTGTGGAAGGCATCAAAGAAGGCGGTGAAGCTTGCCACGTCTTCGACATGGTAGACTTCTACGACGAAAATCGAAGCATAACATCAATGGCCAGAACAACTAGCTACACCGCAGCAATCGTCGCAAGAATGCTAGGACGTGGCGACATATCTGAAAAAGGGCTGGTCCCTCCCGCAAGGATTATTCGAGGCAACTTCTTTCACAAGCTCCTAAAGGAACTCGATAAGAACGGCGTCAAAGTAACGGAGACCCTTACGACAAGAAGCTACCTCTAGTTGATCATGATGCATGCATGGCGCGTTCTCAGAGGCGTCTGTATTTTCTCCTGTATGTTGCCGCCGATGTTGTGGCAATCGCCATGGCTGTTGTCAGAGCGATCCAGCAAATGCACGTGGCAGGTCTGCTCAAGGAAATTGTCTTTCCGCCTATGAGGGGTGGTTCACGAAACTGAATTGCGATGTCATATATGCTTTGGAATGTGAACTCGAAGTAGATGAAGTAATGGGTTGCGTTTTTGGTGATGGTTAGCTCCGGCTGTTGGCGGTCGAGGAAGACCTTGATGTTGGTCGTGTTCAAACCCCTGGGAAAGGTCACGTTGACCCAGCCAGTCATCCCTGAAGGCCCAGAGACGTGGAAGTGAATCGTGCATGCATGCTGCTGCATGCTCTCTCTGCACATGGATGTATGTATGTCAGCCAAGACGTGGTTTTCATCAGCCGCAACGCGTTGAACGATCTAGTCCCTGGGCATCCATGGCTTCAGCGTCGTCCCAGAGCCAGCGATCCTAGCCAACATCCTCCTGATAGCTGGCGCCTTCGCCACCTACAGCCTGGCTAGAACGCAAACTGCAACACCCTTGACATAAGCACTCCCTTCCTTGAGTGCGTGTGTGCGTCGCTGCGTGTTGCGACTTGCGCCCACCGAGGAGACTTCTTGGACGGAGCGGCGAAAGAGGCATCCTTGTAGAGACCTATGCATAATGTGCGTCAGTGCTCTATCTGACGCTAGAAAAAAAAGGGGGTGAAGTTGCTTCGTAGACTATACTAGGAGTTTCAGGGGGTTATGTCCTTCAATCACGAATACGAAGCTTTCGATTTGCTTGTAAGGCACCAGAAATTCTAGGTCCATGGTCTCTAGAAAACTCATATGGACTCTTGTGTCGTCGCTCTGCCGAAGCTCGTTTATCACATTCCCAAGTTCGAAGTGAACCGCGCTTCGCAGCACACATAAGTGTCGCTTCCCGTTGAAATCTATTGCATAGAGCTCCACGAGGTCTATGTAGGACTCCGAGAATTCTATGTCAGGCCAGCCTTCTCTTAAGCGGAGTCTGGCGATATTGCCTTCTATGCTGACGTCATCAGCAGCTATAGGAGTTTCCCGCGTGAGGTCTTCTGTTTCGTTATGGATCTCTATGATGCCAGAGTCAACATAGTGATCGCCATTCCAAACGAATAAGCCTGGGCAACCTCCGCCTCCTCCACCTCCTCCCCAATACACATCCACGTACACCCTATATTCACCTTCGCCATCAATGACGTAAGTCTCTGCTCTCCAGTAACCGCTGGACGTTGCTATGAAGTAGATTGTGTCGGTTGTGCCACGTTCATTGTGGGACTCCGCTTTGAGGGTTCCGCTGGGGTCATACAGTTTAAAGTCGAAGTTGACATTAGAAGGAGGTGTCATCTTCAGATAGATGCGTTGCCCGCTTGCCGCGTAGAACTTGTACCAGTCTTGCTGATCTGAGGGGTTGATTTCGTAGAGCGCCCCGTAGAAGGTGCGTGGAGGGCTTATCTGAGTTGCCTGGCTGAAGCTGTCGCCTGCGTCTGCTCCCGAGCCTGCGTCATTCTGAGTGAAGTAAACTACTATGTCATCTATGTACCAGCCTTCGTAATCATTCAAAATACTGTCAACAGAATCAAAGTGGAATCTGACTTGCAAGTTGTAACCGCAGAAGGATGAAATGTCGAGTGATACTTTTGTCCAGTCTGTAATGTCAGAATCTGAACCGTCCCAACGTGCTAGCGTTGTCCAAGTGTTTCCAAAATCTGTTGAAACCTGCACTCTGCATATGTCGTAATCTTCAACGGTGTTCTCCTTCCAAAGACAATGGTAGAACTCCATAGTTACCTCTGACGAAGTTCCGTGCAGTCTGAGGTCAAGAGTGAACATGAATGCCCCTTCAACTCTTGAATCTGTATCGTATGTGTGGGTGGAGGGCTGGTTGAATGCAATAGCCACTGGAGCAGAGCGGTATCTGTAATTTGTGACATGCCACAATCCTGTGCTTTCCGCTTCGAAGTATGCTCTGTGATCCCTGTTCGCTGGTTTCATCTTGAAATATTGAATCGTGAAGCCCTCTGGCGATGTCAGTTTAACAGTTACCCAGCTGTTGCCAAAATCGTATTGATCATATGTAGTTACCCAAGCGCAGACGGTGTTCAATTCGTGAGTGAACCAGTATCCTGGCACCCTGACAACATTTGTCACGATCTCTCGTGGGTTCAACCATGTTATGATTCTTTTCTCGTACCCGTTGACGTACACGTCAGCACATCTCGGGATAGATGAGTCTGCGTTGTACGCTGTCATATCGATCTCCCATGAAAGCGATCCCGTGGTTGCCACCGTGATCAAGTCCCGGAGACACGCGTCAGAAGTGAAGTCGCCGCCGGCGTCCCATATTCGAATGAACTCGCCTCCATTGTTGAAGTCTTTCACGTACGCAGCCGCGTCGTAGCCGTCTTCATCTGCCAAGACGTGGGTAACTGTCGCATCGTCAGACTCTCTTATTCCATTCCAAGTTTGAGTCAGCCCCCGGTTCACGCCTTCCGACTTGATTTGGACCGACTGATCTAGATCCCAAGTTCCTTCCCCAACGCCTATGATATCATATTCCCCTGCAGTACCCCAAACCGTAGAAGAACCGTCGACGTGTCCCTGATAGTAGAAAGGCACGTCTTCCATCCAGACCACCCTTCCACCACGATCCAAGTATTGCCTAATTATCGCGCTCGAGGACCTTACGTCACCAACTGTGTCCGGCACAATGTCCTGAGCCATGATAACGACACTGTTCCTTCCAGCGTTTTGCATGAACGTCTTCAAGTTATCTGCATTGAGAACCACGAATCCTCTTTCCGCGAGGTAGTTTCTGAAAGCAGTCGCCTCCCCGCGGCTAATCCAGCTTGTGGGGTAGCGTTCATCATAATACACAACGAATGGCTGCTTAATTTCTAAGCCACCCGGAGGAGGCGGCGGAGACGGCACTACATCAGGTTCAATGGGCCAAATATCGGCGGCTAGAAAGATGTTGGGTGTCAGCATCAACGAAGCAACGTTCACGCCTCCCTGAATCAACGTAGTGACAGCATCAGCCATTTGGAAGGGCAAATAAGTAGTGAACTCTGCTATTGAGTAGTAGTCTACCAAGACGCCAAGGGCAGAGCCTGCATTGGCGACACCGACAAAAACGCCGAAAACGGGGGACGAAGGATTGATGTCTTTTATGTTCATCTCGAAGTGCCCGCTGCCCGGGGGGCCAAGCGTGAAAAACGTAGCCCCAGGCCACATCGTCCACATGTCGATTCCCCCCAAGAGGAACGTGTTCCGGATGCTCGACCATTTCAGTGGGTTCGACCATGTGAAATCCGTAATCTCTATCGTCGCAGAGACCGCCGTCATAATCCCAACAATGACATAGGTCATTAGCGCACCGCCGTCCATCGAAATGTCTCCGCTCACAGTCACTTCTTGATCGCTGTACGCTCTGACGACGAGGTTCGACACTTCACTCCGAGTAGTCATTAATGTGAACGGCCCGAAACCGATTCCCCAATCAAGGACAAGATTCTGAGATGGCACATAGTCTTTGTACGTAGATGTTGCAGCATAGGCAGGCCTTGCTATCAGTAGAGGTATCGTCAAAAGAGCAACAATAGCCACTATAACAATATTTCTGCATCTTCTGTTCATTCTATTCTCTCTCGGCGTACTTCGACGCCATTCATACTGTCTTGCTGTTTCTTTCTTTTAAATTTTTGCCACAAGCTGTTACATCCGATGCATACTTAAGGGATTTCTGTTCAGCTAATGCGTACATATACGTCAGAAGTCGACACCACACATGCAGGCCGTGAGGTATAATGCGACTTCGAGGAAGGAAAATGCCTGCAAGAAATGAGCGTCGGCGTTCGTCTGGTTTTACCAGGATCCGCCCTTGGAAGTGACTTTTATCTCCGCGTCTAACGATCCGATTCCGGCAGTGGCGAAGGTGAAGTTGTAGTCTCCACTCTGCAGTCTTACCCAGTCACTTCTGTATGTGGTTTGATCTCCTTGATGGGCATTGTGATTCCACAGCACGTTATCTTGCTGGAGGATCTTCGCGGTCCACAATAGATTACCACTGTTCACGATTACTTCGACTTGAACCCACTCATGCAAGATGGGTACGCTGAATTCCTTGTAACTCACTACAGATTTGGGGAACGTGAGAAGCAAGTATAGACTTGCAGATGCCACTCCAACGATAATGACCAACGCGATAACCTTTAGAGCTCTTGACATTCCCCTAGCGTTTCTCGTCATAGTGCTAACCAAATCCAATCTTTTCGGAATCAAATCTTAAGTTCTTTATGAATTCTGCGTAACTTTGCGTGTGGCCAAGATCTAATACGTGTGCCCGCACTGTCTGGATGTCAGAAAGACGAATGTAGCAGGTTTTGTGGCCAGACAGAAGCGCGCGCATGAACGCACGAGCGACGGGCACGAGAAGCCCCGCAGCCTATTCGCATACCGATCCCCCCCTATTTTTTGGTTGGGACCCAACAAGCGGCCGAGATGTGTGTATGGTTTCAAGCACAAACAAAGGTCCAAATTAGCTTTCTGTTTCTAGAATCCAGTTGATCATGTTCGTTTTCTTATGGTTTGCGTCCACAACAATATCGTGGCTGAGAGCGCTAGCAACATGGAGGCTATTTGGCTCACGCTGCTCCACGATCCGAGAATGTACCGCCACGGGTTCCACCACCAGACAACGTCGGCTGGAGGCAGCCCTCCGGCCCACAACACGAAGAACATGACATCCTGCAGCCCTCCTATCATAAGGATGATTATGGTGGCCGTTATCGCCGCTGAGATCTTGAGGTCTCTTGGAGTTTTGCTGGAGCCTAGCCAGAACATCAAGCCCGCAGCTAACGCAAAAATGACGAATGCGGCTGGATATAATACCCAGTACTCCAGAGCCCACTCGTAGGAAAACTGAAGCCCATAATCATACAAAGTGCCGTGAACAACGAAGTCGATCCGCGACATTATGCAGAAGAAGGAGAGGACTAGCAAAGCTATAGCAGCGTATTTTAAACCATCTCTCATCTTTGCCACCATGCCAAGCAGATCGGCTTCTCGGTCCTAAGCCCTCGGAGCCATGCTCCGGGCTACACGGCCTCAGGAAGTTCGGGATTGTAGAATAAGCTGCCGAACTCGATTTATTCCCATATGGTACAAAAATCTAGGAAAGGCTTCTAGAAGCAAGCTATAGAAAGAATTTCTCTCGGACGCCATCATAATTCAACGTCTGTAATGTATCAGCTGTCGAAACGAGGCTCAAATCTCGTCGGTTTCATGAATCAACTGTGCAAATGACGTGAAGCCTACAACTGCCCGTACCTCAACACTCCACTCCCTAGCCCTTCTCGTGACATGCTTTCTATACGCAACTTCAGCTCTGGCAGCTTCCGTTTCTTCACTGGAACCCGGGAGAAACGATCCACAGACGGATAGAGAGCTTTATACTGCTATCAACACTCCCTTTTCAGCTCGGGCTGTTGACGTTAGCTCAGACGGTAGACTATATGCTGTTGATTGGGATGGCGTAGTATGGTCAACGATGGACAGGGGTTCTGAATGGGCGGTGGAGCTAGACACCAATCTAACTCACGGCCAGACACGGTACTGCTCAATTGTTGTCGCATCCAACGATGATGTTTACGTAGCAGTAGGTGCCACTGGAATCTGGCTCAAGAATTCTACAGGTTGGCATCAAACATTCAACAATAGTGTGAATTGGGGAGTCTGGCATTTCGCCGAAAATCCGTTAACAGGAGATTTGTACCTTCAAACACACGACAAGATCATTTACAACTCCACTGACCGAGGGAATTCATGGCAGGTCATGTATGACATGGCTGCGCAAGATATTCCGCCGGTAGACGACCATTTTCACACAATAGCCTTTGACAATGCCACTCAAACATTGTGGGCCGCGGGCGGCGACACTATTGATATTATCCGACGATGGAATGCGAGAAGCGGATGGGAGATCGTTGCACAGGGTATACCTGGTAACAAGGGCCAGCCAACCTCAATCATGTTCGACGATGATTTCGCTTATTTCGGACCAGACGCTCAGCCCTATGTTTTCAGATTAAACAAGACGATTAGAACACCTGCCGCTGAGGGTGACTTCGAAGCGGTTTTGACTCTTGACTCTGCCGTTTGGCCTGATGATCAGTGGTCTTGGGAATGTCGGAAGATCGGCCCTGTTTATTATTTGGCAACTTGCTACAATGACGGCGTAATGTACGTAAGTGTTGACGGGATCCATTGGGTTTCAGTGTTCGAACAAGACGGGTATTATCTAGACGGGTTGGGGGAACCTGCTGATCCATCAGCCACGACTAAGGGTGGTATCCCGTCCCTCTCCAGCAAGTTACCCGTCTATTTCGTCTGCAACACAAAAATCTACTTACTGGACATCGAGGACACAGATGTTAAGATGATGTGGAGCCAGCAATTCCTCAGCTACACTTCGGAGCGAATCAACTGGGTCTGCCCTGTTGATAACGGGATCAACTACATCTACTTAGGGGAGGCCAGAACCCACACAACCAGGGACGTGAAACTAACGTTGACCGGATTGACCGTGTATGAAAACATTCAAAACCGCACTTTTGAACCAGACTACGAGGGTGGATGGATCGAGAGCGGATATGGGACGATGGCGATTACAGACGAAGATTCAAACAGCGGTTCAAGATGTTTGAAGAACATAATTCCAGCAGGCGACAGATATGCAAGTAATGTCTATCCACCAGGTGCCAGGTCCTGGCAAATCCAATCAAAAGGAAAAGGCCAGTATTTTTGGTCGGTATGGTTGAAAACAAACGTCACTTGGTCGGGCCCTCAACTCAAATTCTACCTTGTAATCGCCTATCGCGAAAACCTGACTATCCACTGTCATCCACTCCGCATAAACATAACAACGACATGGACTCAGTTCGCCCACTCCATCATCGTGCCTGACACAGCTGATAGAATCGCTTGCTGGATCTCCGTCTATCGAGAGAGCGAGACACCAAGAGTTATCTACGTGGACGATGCAATGTTCTGGGGACCAGTTAAGACATCAATAGTGAGTAAGAGCTATCAACGTTTCCTCCCCGCTGATCTCACAAATAGCTGGTCTATCGACGCATGTGAATATAACACCGGCAAAGCTACGATTACAATTAAAGGAAAAACATATTCCTGTCGAGGTCAACTTTCAAATGGGTCTTCGTCCACTACTTGGCATCTTGGCCGCAGGAACCTGCTTTGCAGTGTTCTGGAATTCAACGCTTTCATGCTTGGACCGCCTGGCTTTTCAGGTCAATGTCTAATGAGTTTAGAGGTCAGACAACGAACGGTTGCTTGGTTTCCCTACAGATTCCTTCAGCCACGTTGATGACCCTCTCGTAGTGTGCAGACTCTGTTCTATGCAAGCATGTCCACGTGCGCTACATAGAGACACGCACGCCTGTGCAATATGTGCGTGCTTGCAGCGTGTAAACTTTAGAAGCAACGCTTCAAAAACGAGAGGAGGTTGAAACGTCTCAACGAATAGAAGTCGAAATCACGCGAAGAGGGTTCATTGTCAGACTGACCATAGCGATCCTGGCCGCAAGCGTTGATGTGCATGTAGCAGGAATTCCGCATCATATTTGCCCAAATCGACTTTTCTGAACCTCCATTTTTTACATGATAACTCTTTTGCTCCAAAGCCTGTTTTGTCGCATAATCTTCCTAGCTCTTTCTCAGTGAGAAAGTAGGTTACCACTTGCGAGTGAATATCTAGAAAGTCGATGTTGATGTGAAGCTTGGCGCATAGAAAAGTTGTGTAGAATAACACGAAAGATGCTAAACGATTTCTCAGTAAATGCTCTCTCAACAAGAAATCTCCTCCGTCGTCCAAAACGCGCTTCACTTCTCGCAGGGCAACGCAAATGTTGTTAACGCATTTTCTTGGCGTACAACCAACCAAGTGGTGCAGAAGCCATGTTGAAACTATGATATCAAACGTGTTATCTCTGAAGGGCAGCCTCTTAACATCACACACAACGATGTTTCCATCGGGATGTTTGATTCTAAATACGTGGGCCATCTTCGGTACTATGTCAATACCATAGACCTCCAACTCTGTAGGAGAATAAGAAAGGCTACCTCCACATCCGACTTCTAGAAGTCTGCCTTTATCGTGTCTGGTGGGCAGTATCTCTGCTTTCTTCGATATGTATTCACCCTTTTCCGCTCTTTCTCTGAAATGCTTCCTGACTAAAGATTCCATCTTCTCATTCTTTCCCTAGTTTCTGAGACAAAGCTCTTACTAGCTACCTCGACGATGCACGGCACCGCGTGTTCGAATCACATCAATGACCCACTAGTTCCCCGAGCAGGTCTTTTTGGCAATCTCTCAATCGTATTTTGACGTAAGGCTCTATGCTCTCGATGCCTGACACTCCCACGCGCCCACGCGACATCTTGACGGAACCACACTCGGGAAGAACACAGATTCTCTAACCGATATGGGTTGACAAGATGTTACTTGCAATGTATTTGAATCCGATAGGCAGACATGCTGCGAAAAAGGCCCATTCTGAGGGTGCACAAAAAGGGGGCTCAAACCGACTCATCTAGCTGACCACAATCTGGACGCAAAGGAAACGTACAATGCCATAATATCCTTGTACAAGATAGCGCTATTAAACAGAACTAACTCGTCAGCAAATCCTTGGAATCCTCTGTCCCACCAACGTTTATCAGATATCCTTATTCTGTTCATTCTCTCTTCCACAAGAGATTCAACTCTTTCGTCCTCTATGGTGAGAGCAAGAGTACCGTTCTGGTAAACATTGAATTTACCTCCATCTGCTTGCACGAATAGCTGAACCCAACCGCCATTTTTCACTTGAATCTTCATAAATGACGGCTCTTCGAATTCATTGTGATAAGCTATGAAACTGATTGATTCTGGATTATTTGTCCTAACCCGTAAGTACCCGGAATCGAACTCAAGGTACAATATTTCTCCAATGGTTTCAACTTTCACCCAAAGGCCCGCTGAGAATCCTCCCTTGAGCGTTGAATTGGTCTCAATAATGACTGCTGAGTCATTGACAAAAGCCGCGTTGTTACATATGCCGCTGGCATTGCTGCGGTCAAAGCTTTCATGAAGAACGAGATTACTCAAATCTATTGCTTGGATGGGGTGCTCGAAGTTCTTGGCAAGCGTCAAGATGCTTTTGAAGTTTTCAGTCGTCACGTAGACTTTGTAGGCATTATTCTCGTATTGGGAAAGCACAAGATCACACGATTCCAGTACTGCCAAGCTATTGTCAAGCCTTGTTCCCCGTATTGAAGGTTTATAGATGACCGTGTAGACTACATCATATTGCTGTACATTCTCCAGCAGCAAATCGATGACTTGGCCCATGTCGTCTGATTCTATCGGAGCGAAGTTCGGCTTTGCCGCCAACATCTGTATTGATTTGTTCGTAAGCCATTCGGGCGTGACAAGGAATCTAATGTTCATGTCCCTAGGAGTGTTTTCAAGAATCCAGTTTGAAACCTGTACTTCGTAGATAGGATATACTTCTTGAATTGTGTCGAACCAGAAGTACCAACTACTGAAAGTGGAGAACACAAGCAAAGCGCCAAGACAGGCAAATGTTGCTTTCGCTCTAAGCTTGGCAAATACACGCTTGGCTCTTCTGTTTTCTTGAGAAGCTTCTACCCTTGGTTTTGCCAAGACTCTTGAGATCCCGTAGCCCACACCCACAACCAAAGCCAACTTCAATGGAATCGTAACTCTCGTTTTGACTGGCATTGGAAAAAAAGTTCCGAATATGATCGTTAGACTAACTCCTAGAAGATTAGCAAGCACTACGTCCATATAACCTCGTCGATAACCCACAAGCATCGTGAATGTGGCAAGTATATAGAGGAGCGAATATCGCGAAACTGTGTACTCAAGAGGCCAAACTACGGCTGTTAACAAGTATTCCTCGGGAATAGGGCGAACTAGCCACAGAATTACTCCAGCAAAGACTACGCATGAAACTATCGAGATCAATACACCAATTGACAATCTGAAGATGGTTGCCTTTTCGATGTTGCTCGAGGCATCCTCTTTGCTTGGGAAATGAGATGTAACGACCGATCCAATCTCATTAAGAAGAACTGACACCACAAATCCTCCCAACATAATGAGAAAAATCGAACAGTAGGCGTTGACGTCCAGAACAAAGAAGCGCAGCATCCTCTCTTCGATGAATCTCCCCAGAGGATTTCCAAAATACGTGTCTACTCCCACGACAGTCAGAGTAGCGAGAGCCGCGTTGAGAGAACATCCACCCAACTTCGTCTTCCAAAAGCTCCGCGGTTGAGTTTTCGGCTTTAGAAGAGCAACATATAGTGATGCTATCAAGATAAATCCTACAACGAACAGCAGTCCGTAGGCATGGGTCAAGACGGACAACGAAGCGCAGACAATGAACAAAATATTGAGGAGTATAGATTGTCTGGTGGACCTGGCATCTTTGAACCATTGGAGTTTTAGGAACAGGGAGGTTGCAGAGAGGGCAAGAAACAAGCTGAAGGCCTTATACGCCCAGAGACCGGACACGAGCCAGCTGTCGCCAAAGTTGGCATCAAGCGAAATGTAGGAAGCCATCCAATAATTATCTGTGTACAGCAATCGTGCGATCCATGCGCTACCACCACCGAAGAAGAATAACAAGGTAGCGAATGAGCTGACTTTCTTGCCTGCAATCGCATTCACGAGATTGTATGTAAGAAGAACCATCGATGGAAATAGAATGGAAAAAAGCGCGAGATCGAGGACTGTTGAATCCACGCTGAAAATGTTGCTGAGAGTCCATAAGGGAACAGGGTAGTAAGTGATGTAGAATCGATGATAAACAGACAACTCCGTAATGGATCTTAAGCCATACATGTCTATACTTCGAACGAATCCATATATTATCCAATTGTCATAGAGCAGCATGTGAACGTTGACTACGTAGAGAGAAGCTAGAACTACAGAGACCAATAACAGGGCAAGAAGCCCCTTGTTATTCTTCGCGTGCATTTTTAGCAGCCTTTTTGCCACGTCTATCGACCTGGACACCGAAAGTGAATGTTGTCTCATCATCGATCTAGACCGAATAGGCTGGCGTGCGTCCCTTTCCGATTATTGATTTCCCATCCATTCGCAACATGGATGGTATGGGAATCCCGAGCATTTCTAGAATTGTTGGAGCGATATCTACGATATTCGCCTCTATCGTTTGTTGGTAAGCGGCCGTAGCTGAGCATAGTCCGTTTGCACACGGCTGCATATTTTTGATGCTTGGACCCGCTGCGACGATAACGCCATACAAACCATGGTCTCCATTCCACATGAGCGAAGGAACCTTACTGTGGCTGTCATAATCCATCAAAATCCTATTGTCAACCGGAATAAGTTGCCTAGGTGTTACGTCTCCTTGAGACTCAAGGATTATGCGTGGCATCTCTTTTACCATTGGACCATGAAAAAGGTCTTCTCGTCTATATGCCCTAATGAACAGCCCAGAGAGTCTGTTGTTGAATAGATCCAGAACTTCCTCTTCTATCCGAGTCTGCTCTTCTACCGAAGTTGAGTCTTCATTGATCCGTATGTAGTTGTAACCAAACTGAAACGCTTTGGTTTTGGCAGGATCCGCCTCAGTGACACTCGCAAAGTCGTCTGATGGCCGAATAAGATTGCCTATCCTCCTTTTCTTATTCGCTGGCAATCCGTCTAGAAGACCCTCAAGGTGGAATCTGACTAGCATTTTCAGTATGCTTTCTTGACTAATTGCTCTACTGATGCGCGAACTCTTGCGCACCTCTAAGAATCCCATTCGTCGGAGTACACTGTTTGTGAACAATATTCTGTTGAGTGGTCTGAAGCCATGGTCTGAATATAGTAGCAGGTTAGCATCTTTACCGGTTGCGTTCAGCAATCGACCAATAGCTCTATCGAGTTCTAGATGAATGTGCGATATGTACGGATAGATTGTCTTTGCCATTGTAGGATTGTAAGCCACGTGTTCTGGATCAATGTGCCTCCAAAACAGATGGTAAAGTCTGTCCAAAGCTACATACACTACCATAAAAAGATCCCACTCGAATTCCTTCATCAAGTGCTCTGCTGCTAGCGTGCGCGTTCTTACCAGTTCTCGAAGCTTGGAGAGCAAGCCGACCTCGCTTCTTTGCTGGAGTAGCAGTTTGTTGACCATGGTGTCGCCGATATCAATTTGATACCCCATTCCTAGCAACTCATGCTTCAGTGATCTCGGGTATGTGAAATCCGAATGCAATCCTGGAGTCAGCATCCCTGAAACCATTACACCCTCGATTCTCTCTGGAGGAAAGGTGACAGGTACATTGAGAATAATGCATTTCTTCTCTAATCGGCTAGCTATGTTCCAAACTGCGCTAGCCCTCCTTTTCATGGAGTTGGCAAACGTCACGGCTTTGTTTCTAAGGTCTACCGAAGTGAAGAAATCGTAAATTCCATGCTTTCCAACATTTACTCCTGTCACTGACGAAACCCAAGCAGGGCAAGTTGAAGGAGGGATTGTGGATTTTAGGCGCCCGTTTAAGCCATTGTATGTAAGTTTTCCAAGGGTAGGCATGTCTCCTCTCCGAATTAATCTGGAAAAGAGGTCTGGATCAAACCCATCTACTCCAATGACCAACGTCTTTGGTCGGCGCTCTTTCATCTGGAAGACCATAAAACCCTAAATGGATCATGCATGCAGAACGCTACGCTCTTCGTTGAACTGTACAATTGCTCTGTAGACCCCTTCGATTTTCCTCACTATGTTGTCCCAATCAAAAGGCCTCGCAAAATCGGGTACACTCTTGGCTTCCTTTCTGGGGAGGTTGTCCAAGGCCTTATTGAGGGCTAATGCCACGCTTGTCGCTGTAAACCCGTCGATGTAAGTTTTGTTTTTATAATTCTTCAATATGTCAACTATGCCTCCTACGGGGGTAGTTACGATGTGCATTTGTGCTGCTATTCCCTCAATCATTGTGATTGGCAATGCTTCCCATTTAGATGGCATCACTAGAACATCGGCGGCGATTTCCAGCTTGTGAATGTTTCGATGTGGAAGCCACCCGACAAATTTGGCTTCCTCCAATCCCTTAAGCATAGCTCTCAAGAGACTTTCATTCGGACCTCCTCCGGCAAGCATGAATATGACATCTTTTCTTTGCCTGAGAATGCTCCTTATCGCTACTGCTAATTCCAGAACTCCTTTGGCTCGGGAAAAGCGTCCGATAAACAACACTACATTTTTGTCACTAGGCATTTCATATTCAAGTCTATACCGCATCCTCTCTCTGAGGCTTCTTTGATATAGCTCTAGATCGATCCCGTTCGGGATTGAATAGAACCGAGTTTCGTCGCAGGAGTACTGTCTAGCATAGTTGGTTATGGTTGGAGTCAAACCTATAACAGCGTCAACTCTTTGAAGTAGAAAACTGAATATTGTTTTGTTAAAAACCTCTTCAAGAAAGGTCTTGCCTCTGGGGCGGTTTGGATTAAGCGCGTACATGCCGTGCAGCGTCAACGCCAGAGGGGTGTTTCTGAAGCTCGTTGCTGCAAACCAAGATATAGGGTAATGATGCCCGTGGATGTGTACAACGTCAGGTGTATCGTCTCTAAGAACTTCGGAGAAGTGGGCTCCGATATTGGGGATTTTAAAGTTTGACAAGGTTTCGTAGGGGTATGCAGGAGGTGTGATGTATGGTAGACGGACAACTTCAAAAGGAGTGTGTGCGTTCCACCCATTGTTTTTTCCACACGTTATCACTTTCACTTGGTGTCTTTCAGAAAGTCCATAAGCCAGGTTGAGGACGTGGTGCTCGATTCCTCCAACCTCTGGAGCGAAATGAGGTGTGATAAGGAATATTTTCATGGGGAATACTGTTGATTGACTTTCTTGGCCAGTCTTGCGATGGCATAGAGCGTTATCGCTGTGAAGATCGCGAAGATGCCAAGCATGGCGAATCCAATCGAAGCCAATGCAAGGTTAGTCACAATGCGATGTTCGATTGCGTAGAGTTGAAGCATCCAAACTCCAAATAGAAATCCAAGAAGCAAAGATGCAGCACCGGGTACTCCGAGAAGAACTAGAGGTCTCTTTTCGACAACAAGCCGCACCAAGGACATTACGACGCCGATTCCATGGCGTAGAGGATTCTGGGTTGATGGTCGTTCAACTCGTGAATAATTACAGGCAGCTGGTGCCTCTGTAAGCCTCAACCCCAACTCTCTCGCTTTGACCAATATTTCGACGCTTATGCCCATCCCGCTTTCAGTAAGTAGCAGCTTTTCCAATGCAACTCGGCTGTACGCTCTGAAACCATTCTGTGCATCACTTATACCACATTTCGAAGTTGACATGGTAAGCTTAGTTATCGTCTTTATTCCTAAGCGTCGATACCAAGGAACATGATTGGCACCCTTCCCCACGTTGCCGACAAACCTGGAGCCGGCCACAATGTCTGCTTCTCTCCTAAGGATTGGGGCTAACAAACCCGAGATGTCATCTGGGCAATGCTGCCCATCTCCGTCGAGAGTTACCAGAACATCCGCTTTCAATTCTTTCGCCTTGGCGAACAGAGATTGTATGGCTGATCCGTAGCCAAGGTTCTCATGGTGTCTAACAACTACTGCGCCGAGGTTCTCAGCTATTTCTCCTGTCATATCTGACGATCCATCGTCGCAGACCACAACCTCGCGGGCATAATTCTTGGCCTTCAAAACGATTATCGCAATACTCTTCTCTTCGTTGTAGGCGGGGATTCCCACCACCACAAGGGGGTCTGCTTTGTCGACAATCTCTGAACGGGGAACTGTCGTCTGTGATGCCTGCAACAAATCCTGTCTAACTCCTTGTGTACTCAAAGACTGAAATCCGCCCGGCACGGAAGACTCTGGTGAAGCAATTGGGAACGTCAAAATCGTACCATCCGATGTTAGTGCTCCACCATAGAAGCCAAAAACAAGTGTACCCTCTTTGGACGGCCAAATCTACAGCTCTTGAAATGCTGTCCTTGAACAACACGATAGGAAGGCTCTTGTCCAAGGAGAACTTGGCCCAATGGTAGAAGGCATCATGGGCTAGAAAGCACGAATTGTGATTCATCGTCGTGTTCACCCATTGAAGGGCTTCAATCACACTGTCAACATCGTTCAATGGGACGGTGTTGCAGAGCATTGTTGTTGGCAGGTAGACCACTGTTGTGGGGATGCCGAATACTCCGCTGACACCGTAGAACATAGGTGAAGTCATGAAGACAAAGCCGCTTACAACAGACATCAAAACCAACCCCTTGGCAGTTCTCTTGGAGATTCCCAGCAGCCCCAATCTCGGGATTGGCAAAGTCACGGCCTTTGAAGATTGTAATATCTTGACGAACCCGTTTGCTGCATAGTAGGTGAGGGGGAATACGAGCATGAACATCCACCTGTTCCAATAGTCAAGTGCACAAAAAGGTGTAACAAGACAGCCGAATGCCCCTATGCAGGCAATACTTGCCCATAGGTCCGATACCTTGTTCCGGAAAAAGCCGACTATTGCCACAGGGAGAAGCGCACCATACAGAACAAGGAATAATGTAGTGACGGAGGCAAACAAGTCAAAATACGTTGGGTAGTACTGCACCGTGTCAAGTACCTCAAGGTAGTTGGTTGCGAAGAACAATGGACCTGAATAATGGCCTCTCATATGGAGAGCGCTAATGGCTTCCGGTTCAGCTACAGCCAAGGGATAAGCTCTGAAGTAGACGGTACCGATGAAAACTACAGCGACAGACGAAACAGATGCGAGAATTCTCAAAGCTTGGCGCAGAGTACGAGGTTGGGAGCGAAAATTCGAGACTACAATTCCTAGGACACAGGCAAACAACAACACAGCAGAATATTCGTGACTCAGAGTAACCAAGATCGACAGAACGCTGAATTGAACCAGACTTCTGAGTTTAAGCTCTTTCTTTGCAATCCAAGGAAGGGTGAAGAGCAAGAGTCCAAGTCCAAGCATGTTTCTGTAGAAATGCCACGAAATCCCCAGGGCTGCAACCTGAAACGAGAACAATCCCGCAGCAAACAGACTCTTCCTAGTTGACCAATCAAATACATTGGTGGCCACGTAGTATACGCCGCCGCTGTTGAGCCCAAAAAGCAAGGGCATGGTCAGCTTCAAGAGGAGAAACGGGTCAGCG
>SMTZ1_10002076_pt1 | contig 21212 bp, 12 predicted proteins | sample DeeMarSWOR136_30_FD_25667 | JGI IMG/M metagenome (IMG submission 25667) | reverse complement strand
GGTCAATCTGCTCCTGATAGATGAAGCTTTCAATTGCTCCATATGGAAGTCCACTGCGTTTCGTAAGGCTTTGTTGATGCAAGCCGCTCCTCTATCTTGCTCTTTCTTATAACATCGCCGAGCACCTCGGAGATAGTCCTTGAATGTTTGGAGTGAATAGTTCGGAGATTTGCCGCCCTCTGTGCCATACTCCTTTAACCATTCGTAACGCTTCTCCTCCGTGTCGAGGTTAGGATTTTGGCTGAGTGCATAGTGATCATCGTGCCTCGCTCTCTTGAATCGCTTGGGTATCTTTATTACTTCGGATGTTTGTTCAGCTATCTTTGCCAGGACGTCCAGCAATCCTGTCATGGCAAGTACTGTGGCTGTGACGTTGTTTGTGCCGATCGCCGTTATGAAGTGTTCAATAGCAAGATCATCACCCAGAAGATTCTTTACTTGTTCGGCATAGCGCGCCAAGCGGAGCTTGTCCACGCCGTTCAACAGGCGGTCCTTGTCAGGGAATTCGCCCGTTGCGTATTCAGGTTGTTCTTGTAGCCAGGCCAGAAGGTTTTGAATTAGGGCTTCGCTCTCTGTGTCGGTTTGGTTTCTATTCATGTGTCACCCGTCTTTCTTGGTGACGATCCGGCGCGACAGCAAAGACGGGTGATCGAAGCTGTCGGCGCCGAATCGCCAACTGTGTTCGAATCACTCGGTCAGCTTGAGGATTTTTTCCTTGATTGTCAAGGGCAAAGATGGCCAACGCTGAATGAGCAGATCAAGATCCTCGTCAACTTCGCCGCGTAGATTTTTGATAGATTTTGGGTTTTCGGGCCGATCGGAGGACTCCGCTGACTTCCTCTGCGATGCTGTTAAGCCTATATCGGTGCGAGAGTTATCATGGATGGGCCCGGAAGGATTCGAACCTTCGACCAATGGATTATGAGTCCTTCTGTCCCCGTTAAAACTGAAGTCGTACTGGTTTCGGAATGATTTCGGACTGCAATCATAGATAGTTCAGAGTAAAAGTGACGCCAGAATGACGCCCGGAATTACCCGACGCTATCCGCTCGGCGATTTTGCACAATGCCTCTAAGGAACCCACGGACATAATTAATCTGTGAGTCCTTTCGCATGATGGCAGTGATCCCTCTTTCCCAGTCCATGAGCTTGAGCAGCTTCAAATCCCGGCCGCCGAAGACTTGCAGATTCCCAATCTGTTGCTCCTGCCTTGGTCAAGCGATGAGCAGAACTGCCACAAGCCGACCCGTGGAAAGGTGACATGTACTGCGCTAAATTACAGCGATTAGCTGGCAACAATCATGGCGACAACTGGTCTATATCCTTCTAGCACGCTGATAGTCATAACTCAGGGTTTCATTGCTAGACTGATGCTCTATCGAATAGCATTGGGCTTTATCTTCTGTTGAGAGCGGATAGTCTCCCGGCGCTCCAAATTTGCTTCTATCTGTCTTCTTGTTCGCCAAACTGGCCTGTATTCTTTCTTAGAATAGAGTTCCAGCTGGTCCGTGGCGTGTGACGATCCTGGCTGCGATGCATTGCCATATGTCAGCAATGCTTGGGCGCGAACAGGATCGCCAAATTCAATGACAGCCTTATACGATTCGCCACTTCTTGCGCGGTACCGGTTGTCCTCCAGTTTTTCGTACCCAGTCACACGGAATACTCCCATCCAACTATTACCACCGTTAGCAGGTAGATCGACGCCTCGCATGATCAGGCGGTGTACTTCGCCCCACGCTACATCAGCTTTTCCGTACGATGTTGCTACGGTGTCATAGGCTTTGACCAGAGCGTCAACAGCCTTGTCCTCATCAGCCAAACCATCCGGTGTTGTCAGAGCATCATCCGGAGACCAAGGAACCTCAAACGGATCGCCGCGGACGTTATACCAAAATGCCTTGAACAGCACTGCACCCTTACTTTGATTATCCGCACATCGATCCCACCGTTCAAGAATTGTCGCAGCCTGAAGAGCTTTGATGTTGTCGCTCTCCCTGGCTGCCGGAATCAGCTCGTCCAGCACTCGGTCAGCCGCCTCCAGGCGTGTCGACAGAGAATACCTGGCGAATTCGTCGTAGGAGATTCTGCTATCTTCGATCAGCATTCGTGCGGAACGTTGTGGACGGAGGCCCATGAAACGCGGGGCCATATATCGTGGAAAATCGTCTGGGTCAATGGCAGGGGGAAAAGTCGTGGTCCACGGAGGATCGTTAGCATTCTGCAACCAGCCACTTTCAGGGTTGAGAATCTTTGGTAGCTCCTTATAGGTGTGATATCGGGTCCATAACGTCCTCGAAGTATCGCCAGGAACGATCTGCCTCCAATTGTAGTCTCCTTCCGGTCGCACCGGTGTCTGGCCGCCGAACAAATGCATTATGTTGCCTTCTCTATCTGCGTACATTGTCGTGAACATCGGCATTTGAAGGAGTGACTGTGCTTCTTCGAATTCTCTGACGTTCTTCGCTCGCATCATCTGCCAGTATTGCTGAGTGATGTTGGGGCGATCCAAACCAACCACGCGCATGGCGATAGCTTTTTGCTGGTTGCGCAAAATGACTGGTCCATGCACAGAACGGCAAACGTTCAGCTTGACCGTCCGAAAGGCTCCATCTTCTTGTCTGACAGTGATCAGTTTCTGCTCATTGTCAAAGCTCTTGACTTTTCCGTCCCAGCGATATCCCTCCTGTTCAAGGGTTAGTTCATATAGATCAGTCCCATCGTGCGTATTGACAGTATGTGTCCAGCCTAGATTGTCGTTGAAACCTATACCGATCATCGGAGTGCCAACAAACGCCACTCCACTTGTATTAAGCCCGGGAGCAACCAATTGGACTTCGAACCAGGTGAACAAATCACCCCATTGCAAATGCGGATTTGCCAGCAGCATGGCATAACCTGCCTCCGTTCGCTTCGGAGCGATCGCCCATGCATTTGACCCAGCCGGCATCATCTTTGTCCTTCTCGCGAGTGATGCCACAATACCTCGATTGGAGACAAAGGTGAAATGAACGGATTGAAGCACCTGCGCCAGAACATCCTGGGACGTGACCGGTAAGACAATTCGGCATTCCTCCGCTATTCTGTCAGGATATCTTCTGGCGTATGTGTTCATCCCCTTTGCGAAGTAATCCAAGAAACTCCTGTACTTGCCTGAGTGTTCCTGATACCACTGTTGAGCACGGGCGGGTATCCCAACGGTCCAAGTCCATTTGTCAGAGTCAAGATGGTCTTTTCCCCAATATTCTGCTGCCCGCCCCCGCGCTCGGCCATAGAGTCGAAGGATCAAATCAGCGTGATTGTGCATCTGGGCATAACCGAACGCATGGAATAGTTCCTCTTCCGATGGTGCGAAGATGTGGGGAATCCCGTACCTATCCCATAGAATCTCCGCCGAACGTTTGTCAGATGCCTGCGAGTTGAGATTCGAAAACAACAGGCCAACGAGTGTTGCCAACCAAAACAATATAGGTTTCCTTTTCATTGATCTAGCCTCACAAACACTAATCTCAGTGATATTCTTCGATGAGGCAGATTGTCTCCACAAAACTGACTGTGTCAACCTCTCTGCCCGATAGGCCGCTTCTCAGCTATCGCGGGGTTGGTGGGTCTTGTGCGATAGTCTTGAGGGCCTGTGCATCGGAAGAACAGTATTCTACAACTCAACCGTTACACTCTTCCCTGCATAAACACCCCGCGGCAAATCAACCGAAGCCAAAGTGTTGTTCTTACTTTTGTCTGGCGTAGTGAAGAAACCACTTCCCTTTGAATTGTAAACGCCAGAAACTGTCACTCTAATTTTGCCTAACTTCCTTAATGGATCGGAAACGGACAATTCCTCAATTCTGTTCCCTTTCATTTTGATCATAACCATCCCCTGACTGTCCACGCTGACTTTCGTGTCATGTGAAATTTCAACTTCCCCTGCTTTGAAAAAAGCAATTTGACAGATTCCAAGCTTCGTATGTCTTACTGCGTGTATTTCAGAAGTATTGGCGAGAATTTCAATGTTGCGATTGGAATTGCTGGTCTTGTTTAATTCCGATACTGTTACGTTCGGAACTACTATGTAACAATACGATGCACTTTGCGGATACGAGCCATGATTGAACCACAACATGAATACCTCTTCACTAACGATTTCATCAGAGATATTCTTCTGGTCGGTTATTTCTGACCATCGTCCTCTTTGTATCTGATTTGACACGGTAACCGTTGCAGGCTCCGGAAAAATGTACCCGATTTTATCCTGATGCACCCATTTCACCTTTTCCAACTCGCGATTACCCTCGGGTAATACTTCGATCTTGCAATTCTGAGAGATAGTCACATCGCTTCGCATCAGAACCTGGTTGATTGTCGTGGCGACAGGCAAATTCCGGTTGGAGTTTATATCTGTTCCCAAACAGACATACTCTTCATCAAAGAAGAACCAAGTCTTCTTTGCTTTTACAAAATCATGGGGGCTTATGAAATCGAAAGCAACTGCTCCGAATAGACCATCAGTAACAGCACCAACAAAATCAGTTAGTCCGTCTTTTTGGATTTCGGTAGGTGGATATAGTTTTGGCTTCTGAATGATGGTAGTACCTGATATCTTCTGCCAATCATAGACCGGCCAAATGTTATGATATTCATCTCCCTTGAGCATTAAGTAATTTGTTCCGTCGGCTCTGTGGTGAGTTGGTTTTCCAGGGCCGTTGTAAGGTTCCTCCATATTTCTGTTTCGCGTAGAAAACATTCTCACTGTTGTATAGAAATCTGGCCGTTGAAACACGAAGTGTTCCGTTTGCCAGAAAAACTTGGCGAAAGACTGAGATGGTTTTGATTCGCCATTTCTCAGCTTGATTACTTCTTCCAATTCCTCCCTTCGATAATCCGTACTGTGCACCAAACGTTCAATTTCAAGCGTGCCACGCGGTTCAAATGTTGCTTTGTGCGTAATGCTTCTGTTCTTAACGCTAATATCCGGATAAATTGCATACACCTGTTGTTTGAATATTCCCTCCAGGTAGTAGTCAATCAGATGATTTATTCTTTCAACTGAGAAGGCATAGTCTGTTTTTGCCACATAATAAGACCATTCTCCAAAGGCATTGGCATATTTGGTGTAGCCGTAGGAGGTTGTATTATTTACCCTATCGCGCCTATGATGAAAACTGTAGTCGTGTTGCATTCCCCGACTGCCCGTAGAGAATTTTACCTCACCCTCTATCAGCTCTATTATTTTGTCAAAATGTTCTTTGTCTCCCTTGAAAAGCAGATTCTTTGCCAGAATTCCGGCGATAACAATTCTATCTCCACTTGGCCGGGCACCTGATGCATTCATGTGGGCTCTGCCGATAATGGATTGTCCTTTTTCAACCAGATCCTCCGGCAGTTCGTCACCTATAAGCAACATCAAGTTGACTAAATTGGTGGGAGTTGATATTTGATTGTTGTGCCAGTTGTCGCCAAAGAAGTCATTCGCGACCCAATATTGGTATCCTACTGTTATGATTTCTTTTAGCTTTTTGCTTTTGTAGAATTTCGATGTTTTGTTTCTATATGCTTTTGCCAGATAGACGAGTCTATACGTGTGATTTCGTTGCGGGAATCCGGCAGTTCTACTCAGATCTTCATAGTTTATGTCACCAAAACTTCCATCTTCATTTAACTTGCTCAGAATGGTTTCTACCTGACCGTCATTGATCACTGATTTCATTAATTCTGCTACTACCCTGTCTTTCACTATTTTGAAATCATCTGCTTCAGCATTGATAGAAAGCGTTATCCAAACGATAGTTATTGTAGAGAATATTCTGGTCATTCGTTTCATAGTCTCAATCTGTTAGCTCACTTCTGGTTTTGTTGTCTATGCCTCGAATCACGGTTGTTCCAGGCCATTCGATTTCGAGATTTTGCCCAAGACGGATACTCGACCGAGATATGTATCAAATGCTCCTATTCAAATTGTATTGCAGGCGGTGAATGTGCGTCAAGATTACCTGCAATGAATATTAATCCAATCGCAGACGCTAATAACAAGCGGAAAGCCTAGCAATTCAATTATACTCGGGATGCAGTGAATTCCAAGTGATATCGCTTATGAGGCGAGCAACGGCTTGCCTGCCCGTTGCTCATTGTTGTGCAAAATAGGAAATAGACTACTTGACCGGCTCCTCGACCTCAATCGTAACGATATTGATATTGTCCTCCGTGTTTTGCTCTCCTGGAACTGGGGGAATTTCTACCTTGAGGGTGTGTTTGCCAATCGACGTGTTGGTGGTGTCCCAGTTGAAGGTGACAGCGGTTCAATTGGCGCAAATCACAAAAAACATCTTACAAAGTATCGTGCTTTAGATGGGATTTTGGTATGATTATGAAATAACAACGCAGAAGTCTGTTTTAAGGAAGCAGCAGCGTAAATGTTAAATTAATCACTCTCTCCATAGTCATAGAGCTTTTTGCAGGAATGGGGTCGGATCAAAAAGAATCGAGAATTTGAAAGTCAGACGTCTATTATGAGCAGGCGAAGAGGATTCACGTTGATCGAGCTTCTTGTGGTGATCGCCATTATTGCTCTGCTAGTGGCGATCCTCATGCCAGCACTGCAACGCGCAAGAAAACAGGCCAGGGCGGTTACTTGTCGGTCAAACCTGCACCAATGGGCGACTTCTGCGGCAATGTACGCCGCCGAATATGACGACAAAGTGTGGATTATCCCCCAGGGAATGGGAGAATGGATGGAGGTCTTACGCCCATATTATGAAGATATAGATAAAATCCGCGCTTGTCCCGCAGCGACAAAGCCCTGCCAAGACACCGACGTTACGGAGGCACGCGGCAGTGTTGATAGGATGTGGGGCCGCAAAGACAAACAAATGGAATTTGGAGGGAGACAAAAAGGATATTGGGGCAGCTATGGACATAATCGGTGGGTTCAACAGTGGTCTTCCCAAGCAGAGTTGTCATCCCCTGATGAAAGACTGTGGGTTAGATTCTCTATGAAAGGCGCTCATGATGTTCCAGTCTTTGCAGACAGTGCCTTTACACATGCTCTGCCACTACATACGAATCCCATTCCGCCCAAGCCTTTGAGAGTCTTTTCCGACATTCCGGTGAATGCAGGAGGCTGTCAAATATGGCGGTTCTGTATCGACCGGCACAACGGAACGATAAATAGCTGTTTTCTGGACGCATCGGTTCGAAAAGTCGCGCTGTATGTTCTGTGGGACCTGAAATGGCACCGTAGTTGGGAGCCGCAGCATTATCAGGCCGAAGACATTCCTTGGCTACATTGACGTGACCCATGTTGGCCGGCAACCACTGCTCCGGCTCACACAAACTGCCTCCGAGCTATCGTAGAGCATTGGGGTGGCGAATTGCTTCGCCTATGTCCATCTAAACGGTTTATTTAGACGAATAGTTCGTTCTGCCGGTCCGTACCATCCCTTCGACGCGAAATGATCTGAATGCAGGTAACACTTGATGTTAACTTCCTTATCGCCGGGCTCGAAGGTCAACAACCGACTCTTGGGCGATTCCTTGCCACCGTGATACAAGGTCAAATTGGCAACGTTTACAAAATTCACGCCCCATTTTCTTTCGACGTGAGAACGCCCTCCGTAAGTGTCATTTGGCTTGGCGTGTGTGTGGGCACCCAGCCACAGGTCAATAGACCCGGGGTGAGCGGCAAGATACTTCTCAAAAGCCTGGGCATTTGGCTTTCCGTCCATGAAGTACAGATAGGAGGCACCTTCAGGCCCTCCATCAGGGAAATACCCGTGGTAGTAGGGACGCCATTTTCCTTCTTTATCCTTCCGAAAGCCCTCCCAGGGTCCAGAAGCTACCGTCGTCTCTCGAAGCATATGATGATGAGCCGAAACGATGATCTTGTCCTGGTTCTGTTCGACCATATTCTTCCACCACTCAAAGGTCTCTCCGCTCACTGCCCCGGCGGGATATCCACCTCTCGCGCCGCGTCCAACGGGTGGGCCTGTGTCATTGCGATCGCACATCATCAGAAAAAGAATGTTACCAATCCGAAATGAATAACGTTCCCATATACCCGTGATGGGATAGGGTCGTGCGCTCGCTTTGACTCCTGAGAAGTCTGTATTTTCGCCTGTGGGATCGATCCACTTTCTAAACCACCACTGCGTGGATTCGTCAGCTCTGCTGGCATCATGATTGCCGGCCAAGCAATAGAACTGTTCACGACTGTGTTTTTTCAATGCGTTGAACTGGCGAATGACCTCTTTTCCCTCCTCGTCGTCCGGAGAACCCTGGCTTCCAGAGAAATCTCCAAGGTGCAGCGCAATATCCCACTCGAATGAGGGTGCTCCATCATTGTTAGTATCTTCGGATTGTCGAATTGCCTCGGCGAGTGATTCCCTGGAGACGCCATTTCTCCGGGTCCCCACGCGCTTGTCCGTACCAACGTGGGAGTCAGACGTGGCCCAGAGACGAAATGGCCGGCTTCTTTCGTCTGAATTCGAGGAATCTACGCTGGCCGGGACACCGCGATTGGAGGCCATCAATAGACCATCACCGAATATGGTACCCAAAAGACCAACGGTTCCTCCTCTTAGAAGAACACGCCTATTAATCCTACTGCTCATTGCCGTCTCCCGCTATTATGTAATTTTCAATTCTAATCTCGACCGCAATTTAGTGCTCTCATGCTTTTGCATTTACGATAGATGCATCTGACACGCGTCTCTACGACCCACTTCCCCACGGATAGACCGGCTCAATTCCCGCCGCCTCGATTGCATCCGCCAAGCTGTTGCGATAGCGATATAAGGCAGCCGCGTCATTTGTGAACTCTGTACGGCCCTGGATTACCTCTTCGGGGGTTAACAACAATCGCTGCGCCTCCACCAGCCACTCCGCGTGCTTTCCCTGCCGTTCCGGTGAGGCTTCCACCTTAGCAACGGTGGCTTCCAGGATGCGGTAGTAAGCGTAGTCTTCCAAACCATCACGAAAATTCTCCAGGCGGATCGTGGGTAGCGGCGTGCCGTCAGGACCGACACAGGTCCATGAACCGTCGCCGTGATAGGTCGTCCAGCTTCTCGGATCCCAGTCGGTAAATGGTCCGCTGTCGATGGGCCTTTGGGAATTCCAGATGCTGATCTGGTAGTACAGGAAGCCATCGGGTCGGTACTTGGCTGTCATGGCGCCCATCAGCAAACGCCCTTCGATAGCTGGGCACTCAATGAACATGTTGGCATGCGGGCCGTGTGGTGCGCAGCAAATGTACCACCAAACTTGCTTGCTTTGAGCACGGGCTTTTGCTGCCTTGTCCGGATCGAACCGAGGCGTCAGAGGGCAGAATGCATCGACAGACTTAATTACCGAAGTCAAGCCATAGTCATGATCGTAAGTGGTGGTCATCACCATTACATCAGGAAACTCGGCTTTTAGAATCTCGGCTGCCCGCTGCACCTGGGGGAAAAGTCCTGGTTTTGCCTCGTCGCAGCCGTAGATGTAGGCATGATCCAATACGCCAAGTCGCTTGGCTTTTTCGTACGCTGGCTGCACCCGGGTGCTAATATCTTCCTTCCACTTCTTGATTTGCTCTGGACTCTCGCCGCACGGACCGTAGTAACCAAGATTGAACCGTCCCAAGCGTCCAGCTGCGTGCAGGTGCTGGACCACATCGAAATCAGGCGTCCAGCCTGGGTAGCTGTAAAGGCTGTCGTACGTCAGGTAGTAATCGGCTAAGAAATCCGCCCACTTCTGCCGGTGTTTCTTCCAAGCATTAATGGGATAGTCCTCGGATTCACGCCACCCGGTCTGCGCCTCCTTTGTCTCCGGCTGCGGGTGATCATGGGGCCAGAACGTAACGGCCAATGGCAGCGGCGAGGTATCAGGCAGTACGAACCCATAAACACGAACCACAAGGTCGAACGAGAACACGTTACGTCCTTCTACCACGATGTTGAGCTTGCCCTCGTACACTCCCGGCGCTTGGCTCTTCGGCGCGCGGACGCGAATCCAGAACGACTGGGTATTACCTTTGGCGATGTCTACTGCCTCCATGAAATCGAGGATTGGATCCGGCCACCAGCCCACGTGCGGAGAGCCATAGGGCGGCACGGCTTTCGTCTTGACGTAGCCCATCGGAACAGCCTGAATAGTCTCAGTTGGGAACTGTTCCCCATTCTGACTACGCAGGTCCCTGACGCGTACCGAGACCTGCTGGATGTCTTCGCGGCGGGGCAGGACGACGACCTGGAAGCTCTCCTGCTCGTTTCTTGCCAGCTTCAGTTTAGCTTGTGGCTTTACCTGAAATAGCGGAATGCCAGTTCGAGGCAGAATCTTATCCATCGACGTGGCGAAACCTACCATGACGTCACTATTGGTGCTCCCCGAGACACTAACCTCCGCCCGGATCGCCTCGAAGTCATTCTGCATGGCATTGAGGTACGCAGCCCTATCCTTCGTATCGGAGGATTCTGCGGCGGGGCAGATGGGTAAGTGGGAAAGGATCAATGTGGTGAATATGAGCCGATGCACACGTTGTTGTGCCATGTTGTGACCTCCAACATATTGAGCCTAAGCGTTCGTATTACGAAGATTTGGCGAAGCTCGTTGGTGTGTATTATATCAAAAGAGGTGAATTCCAGCAACTGCGATGCAAACACCCATCGATCATCCCAAGGATGACCAACGGCTTGCCTGTCCGTGGCTCATCATTGTGCAAGGCGAGGAAACGGACTATTCAAGCGGCTCTTCGCATCTCATCGCGACTGAATCTAATCAGATACCACAGGAAATCAGGACCGTGGGCACCAATTAGGAAAACTACCATTCGACATGGCTCAGAGCCCTTGTTTCGCCATGCATGGCGGGTGCCATTCTGCACAACTGTATCGCCGGCTTTGAGGTGTACCTCCACGCCGTCGTCTAACTCAAGCCATACCTCACCGGATTCCGGTTATTCGGTATAGGCCCCTTTGTGTTGATACAGGATCGCGTGGCCCCGTCCCTACAGTCCCGCGTGCTACAGCGTCCATCCCTGACGGTATTCCCGCTGGACGTACTGGTTGGCCGCGTCGTTGTTGGTGACGCGCATGTTGGGCCCGTCCCACATCAGGAGTCCCTCGGTACGCAGGGCCAGGTTGCCGAGCAACACAACCTCGGTCATGGGACCGGCGTAGTCGAAATTGGAGCAGGCCGGCTCGCCGCCCTTGCAAGCGTCGATCCAGTTCTGCTGATGGCTGCCCTTGACGCGCGGCAGGATCTTGTCCGGCTTCTGGAAACCGCGCATGCGCGACAACGGGATCAGCGAGGGCGTGCCGCCATGGGAAAGGTGCATGATCTTGCCCCGGTCGCCCACATAGAGCACGCCGTCCACGAGCCATTTGGCCTGCGGCTCGAGTTCCGCGGGCCGGGGCGGACGGATGCCGCCGTCGTACCAGTGCATGCGCACCGGGGGCAGGCCAGCACGGGCCGGAAAGCTGTAGGTGATGAGCGAGGCCAGCGGCGCAGTTTCATTGTTGATGTGCGTACTGGTGGCCTCGACGCTCTCCGGGTGTCCCAGCTTGAGAGCCCAGTAGGGGTGGTCGATGATGTGACAGCCCATGTCTCCCAGAGCACCGGTGCCAAAGTCCCACCAGCCGCGCCAGTCGAAGGGCACGTAGCACGTGTGGTAATCCCGATACGGGGCGGGTCCCAGCCATAGGTCCCAGTCCAGAGTCTCGGGAACCGGTGGCTTGTCCTGGGGCCGCTCGGACACGCCCTGGGGCCAGTACATTCTGCTCTGGAAACGCGTGCCGCGTAGCGGCCGGTCGCTCCAGCAGTGCACCTCGCACACCTCTCCGATCACGCCTGCGCGGATCCACTCCACGGTCAGGCGTGCCCCTTCGGAGGAGTGGCCCTGGTTGCCCATCTGGGTGGCGACCCCGTATGTGCGCGCGGCCTCGGTGAGTTGGCGGGCCTCCCAGATGCTGTGGGTCAGGGGCTTCTCAGTGTACACGTGTTTGCCGCGGCGCATGGCGTCCATGGTCGCGACCGCATGCGTATGGTCGGGCGTGGCGACGATGACCGCGTCAATCTCTTTGCCCATTTTGTCAAGCATTACGCGGAAGTCCTTGAAACGCCTGGCCTTCGGGTACTTCTCTAACATGTCGCCTGCGCGTTGGACGTCCACGTCGCACAGTGCCACGATGTTCTCGCCAGCGCATCCCTTGATGTTGCTCTGGCCCCTGCCGCCTGCGCCAACAACCGCGATGTTGAGCTTGTTGTTGGCGGAAGGGACACCGGGCTGACCCAGCACGCGTTTGGGCACATACGTAAAGGTCGTAACAGCCGCTGCCATGAAACCGCGTCGGGATAGGATTCCATCGTTGGGTGCGGCTTTAGTCTTTGTCACAGTCTTTTCATGCATGGTATGTCACCTCAAAAACGTAGAATAACAGAATGCCCGTCGTGAGTTGAAACGAAACGTCTACACTCGATCATGGGCGGCTGATATCCGGATTGTTGGCCAGGTTCCGATAGTCCACGTGTTCGCGCGGATCGGTTTGGTTCAAGAACTCCTCGATGTTGGTGTATCCGTCGTTATCCGAGTCCAATGCCCCGTCGGCGGTGTTGTGCGGATTGAGCATGTGCGCTGTCTCCCAGGCATCGGGCATGCCGTCACCGTCGGAATCTGGTGGCGCGGCGCCGGATTTCAGTTCGGGCCAGCCGCCTACCTGCTTGGGCGTATCGATGATTCCGTTGCCGAACGTCGGTGTACCGGTCTCGACCTCGCGCACAATGCGTGTGTCGTGAGGATCGCGGCGCGGCCGGTTGGCCCCTACATGGCGCAGGACCAAGCCGTATGCCTCATCGGCTGATTGCGTGGGCACGGGCCAAACCGGAAACGGTGTGCGCCGACGGTTATCGGCTTCGCAGGCGTTGCCTTTAAAGTGAATTCCTCCCTGCCAGTTATCCGCGGAGATACCGGGGGCGCCCTCGACCCTATTGCCCTCAATGAACCAGATCGACGGATACCCGTAGGCGCTTTGCGTGTCGTCGATGCGGGCGATGCGCCGGCGCACCCCGGCGTGCGTGGCGGGGCCCGACTTATAGTAATTGTTGACCACATTGACTTGCATGGGTTTGCCGTCGCAGGTTCGGTGTCTCCAGTTGTAGATGACCGAGCAGCGGTGGTCCATGTTGATGGTGCGTTCGCGCTCCTGTCCGGCGATGCTGGGATTACGCCCGGCACAATGCGCGAAGAGATTGTGGTGGTAGGAGCAGTTCTCGCCGCCCCAACTCGCGCCGAAGCCGTGCGGGTCGCTGTCAAAAGGGCGATCGAGCGCCTCGGCGATCAGGCACCATTGCACGGTCAGGTTCTTGGTATCGTGCCAGGTGTTGATGGCTTCGTCGATCGACCAGCTCACGGAGCAGTGGTCGATCATGACGTTCGCGGCCCGTCTGACTTCGATACCGTCATGGCGCCACCCGGATTCATCACCGGGACGGACGCGCAGGAAGCGCACAACCACATCGTTCGCCTCGCTGATCTTGAGCGGGAATCGTTTCAGGCAGATGCCGTCACCGGGCGCGGTCTGACCGGCGATGGTCAGGTTCGAGTGAGCGACGACGAGGCTCGACTGGAGGTCAATGGTGCCGGAGACTCTGAATACAACGATACGCGGGCCAGGTGTCTCAACCGCCGCGCGCAGGCTACCGGGGCCGTCATCGTTCAGATTGACCACCGCGATGACCTTCCCGCCTCGCCCGCCGGTGGCGAACATGCCGCCGCCCCAGGCGCCCGGAAAGGCCGGAATGGCATCCGGTAATGGCGCCGTCACGGTCGATGTCTGCCCATGTGCAGGTGTGACCATCGGTTCCTGCATGCTGACTGCCGGGTCAAATGCAGATAGTATCAACGAGACGAGAAAGCTGAGCCATGTGGTCATAGTTTTTCACCTTTCACAGGGAGACTGCCTTCGGGTTTCAAACAGGCAGGGCCCCAGACTTTTTCACTTCGTCCAGGGCACCGACTCGCCTGATATGTTACCACAATCGTCGATGTCCTGCCATAGGAGATTCCCAGCTTCCGTGTGCTTCGCATGTTTAGGCCACCCTTTTCCGAGTACGACGATACGATCTCCAGTCTTGCAGGTACTGTCACGAGTCCTATTACGCCAGCTAAAGGAAGATTCAATCGCCTCGCCACCGGCAAAGAAACAATATGGCGAATACAAGCCGATGTGCACGTTGTTGTATCATATTCTGACCTCCCATATACTGAGCCTAAGCGTTCGTATTATGAAGATTAAGCGAGGCCCGTTGGCGTGTATTATAGCACGGGACGTGGATTTCCGCAAATGCGATGAGAGTGGCCAAGGGCCTCCTGTGGCCTCAGGAACGGTGAGAGGGCATGGGTCGACCTGAGCAACGGATTGCCCTTCCTGACATATGTCAGTATTGGCTGTCCGTTACTCATGTGCAAGTCACTGATTTGGCCCCGCAGGCTTCGTGTGTCTGAATTGCATCACCCACAATTGCTGTACCCACAGAAATCGCAAACAGCACACCTTGCCTCCCATCGCATTGGATGACCGCATTCTTCGCATATACGCTGGAACGGTGATTTGAGGTCGGTGCCCTTTGAAGCCAAAGTTTCCTCTATGGCCCGGGCTATTGCATCCGGACAGGACAGGACGTCTACGCCCTTGTTAGACTTCTTCGCCACTGCCGCGGACATGCATCTGATGCTGCGTAATTGATCTATCATTACTGTGGGATCAACGCCCGATCGTAGTGCCGCCGACACTGTCCGGCAAGTGGCTTCCGTTTGGCTGGGGCATCCGCCGGCCTTACCTAAGTTGGCAAACACTTCACATATCCCTTCTGCATCTCGATTCACAGTGACAAACAGCGTTCCGCAGCCCATCCTGAACTTGCTGGTCTGGCCAACGGTCACTCGGGGCCGTGGCCGTGGTGCACTCGATGTTATCCCGTCAGGGGCTCCTACTGCCGATAGGACCTGGTTTTTCCGACTGTTGTCTCTGTAGACGGTGTTTCCCTTGCATCGCGCTTTGTACGCCAGCTTAAATATTCTGTCCACGTCCTCGACTGTGGCGTCGGTCGGCAGATTGACGGTTTTGGAAACAGCATTGTCTACGTTCGATTGAAACGCCGCTTGGATACGAACATGCCATTCCGGGGCGATTTCATGGGCAGTAACAAAGGTTTCGCGAAGGTCTTGAGGGACACCCCCAATATTTCGCAGATCAATCCCTGACCTGAGCTGCGCTCTGATCCGTTCATTCAACCAACCACGCTCGCTGCCTAATCGTTCAAGCAGGGGATGGAGTTGAACGAATTCAGCTCCGTCCAAGGCCCGTCTCTTATAGGCCAGCTTGAAAATCGGTTCTATACCGCTGCTGCAGTTGGCAATGATACTGATACTTCCGGTCGGTGCGATCGTGGTACATGCTGCATTTCGCATTGGTATGCGGCGTTCAGTATCCCAGATACTACCTTTCCAATTGGGAAAACAACCTCGTTGTTGGGCGAGCTTGCGATTGGCTTGGTGAGCCTTCTCCTGAATGAATCCGCTCAGCTGCTTCGCGAAATCTACAGCTCCGTCACTATCATAGCGGATACCCAACAGCACCAACGTATCGGCAAAACCCATGATACCAAGGCCGATTTTCCTGTTACCCAGGCTTACGTCCCGGATTTCCGGGATGGGCCAGTGATTGGCATCTATCACATCATCCAGGAATCTCACGGCAAATTCAGTCGATTGGCCGAGAGCTTGCCAGTTCAAGTCGCTCATATCAGGCAGCATGAACTTGGAAACGTTCATAGAGCCCAGGTTGCAAGCTTCAAAATCCAATAACGGCTGTTCGCCACAGGGATTGGTTGCATTGATCGTACCCAGGGCCGGCGTCGGATTGTCCTCATTGACACGGTCGATGTAGCAGACTCCCGGCTCACCTGTCGCATGGGCATTGGTGATGATCATCTCCCAGATGTCGAAAACGGTGAAGCAATCACTTTGGTGCTCATCGAACGGTCTAAGGTCCTGGATGCAGTAAGTGTGCAAATCCACCGCTCTCGGTATTGCGTATCTCTGCTGTGTTCTCGGATTCGTCACCATGTGTGGGGCCTCAGGGTTTTCGCATAGGCTACTCATAAAAGAATCGGGTATTTTGACCGAGATATTGAAGTTGTTGAACGACATCTGATCCTGCTTTGCATGGATGAACTTAAGGATGTCCGGATGTCCAACATCCATCATCCCCATATTGGCCCCCCGTCTGTGAGCGCCTTGTTGTATAGCATTGGTGGTTTCTGCTATGACACGCCAAAAGCTGATGGGCCCTGATGTCGTGCCTCCGCTAGACGCCACTCTATCACCCGTCGGCCTCAGTCTATCAAATGCGAATCCCGTTCCGCCTCCAGCCTTCTGGATCAAGGCTGTGTTTCGAACAGCCTCGAATATCTCGATGATACTGTCGTTGACCGGCAAAACAAAACAGGCACTCAGCAGACCTTCGCTTCGGCCGGCGTTCATCAAAGTGGGACTATTGGGGAGGAACTTGCCAGATGCCATGAGCTTGTAGAATATCTCAGGAAGTAACTGGACAAGTTGTTCTGAGGTGCCGTACCGGCCCTCTATCTTGGCAATTGTCTTGGCCACGCGCCTATACATCTGGTCAGGTGTTTCCACTACATGCCCGTCTCGATCCTTGAGCAGACACCTGCGTCTCAGTACTTCATGACTGATGTCTGGTTGGCCTGTTTCCGACTCAGCCCGTTCTGTGTTTTTCAACTCAGTCATTCAGGGATACTCCGACTTGCCCACAGTGTATTCATACAAGGGGCAATCTTCATCACAGTAGGCAGCGATAGCAGCATGTTCACAGCCGAAACTACGATAGGAATTCTGGAAAGCACATTTGGTTTGGTACGTGATCTCTGCGTCGGTGATGATACGCTTGCCATCGGTAGGTCGGTTCTTCCTCGCCCATGCCTTCAGCGTAACCAGGGCGAGATCGTAGGGCATGCCGTATCGTTTCAACTGGACTGCGAGGCGGAAACACGAAACTCGCTGAAACGAAGTCACACCCTCCGCCAGCATCCTCCGAGCGCACGGAGGTAATCCAAAAGGTGATGTACTAGCGTTCGATTTGTTCCAGTTGGTGGGTCTGGATTTCTCTTCAAATGGATTCGGCTGCTCAAGATGGCAGCTTTTGATGACGCCGTCCAACCTGACTTCCGGAACTCGCTGAATCCTCGCCAGCAGCTCCCACTGGTCAGGATACACCTGCGTCGGCTCAGCGGGATCAACGAAAACAGTCCGTCCCCTATGGACGTGGGCTCCAAACAAAGGAGCATGGATAAAATTTCCGTATGAGACTCCGTCAGCCAAGGCATCCTGCTTTGGAAACACCTCTGTTGCCGGCTTTCCCATATCGGTAAGGATCTTGTGGGCCACAAGCCGTGCCTTCCGTGCGAGAACCCCACCTTTCTCAAAGAAGACCCAGACATGATATCCCTTGGATTTGCTCCGCTCGATGTACGCGGACATATCATATCTCCGTGCCCCAGCCACAAAGGAAAGAGGCAGGCACAATTCATTCTGGTCAAAGTCCACTGCGAGGGCGCCGGTTCTATCACCAACCAGAAGATAAACCCCGTACGATTGTTTTCCGGTCAGATGAGCGAGTATGACATCATCGGTTACCGCTTCCTTTGCCTGTCGAACTCTGCCCGTTTTAATGTCGTAGGTGCCATAGACATTCTTTAAGCCCATAAAAAGGCTTTTGAAGATTCTAGTCTTTTCTGTCGTTCTGCGTTTAACCTCTTCCATCGCTTCTCAACTCCGTTGTTGCCAAACCAATACGCAATGGATTGGTTTGGCATTTGCAGCAAGTTCCGGCTGCCTGATTTCTCAAGGGTTGGAGGTTTTTAGCCCTGAAACAATATCCCTTGCACGGTGAATTGACTGTCAATATATCTCTGCATGATCACCGGAATCACATCGACCAACTGGGCTGGAACACATTTGCATAGCTGCGGAGGCATAAATGGCCCGTAATCCTCTAATATGACCTGTGCTGTCTCGCACTGCAGGTCCCAGCTAATGCCGTGTAAATGCCATGTCAGGACACCATCGATGTATTTTTGTCGCTCAATCTCATTGACCGCTCCGGCCAGCCCGGCCAGAACTGCCTGGATTCCGCCTTTTTCCGTATCATTCGCGTGCAGAATTGCACCCGTGTAACCGGGACCGTATAAGAAACTACGGTAACCATTTTCAAGCAGCAGTATGGCCTCATCAAGCGGATCCGTCAGCATCCATGAGGCGTTGAGGGCCTTTTCGTAAATCTGCTGTACGAAATCAGCGATAATCTTGTGAAAATCTCTATGCGTAACCGGATAGCGTGCTTCATACACAAATTCTCTCGTCGCTTTGGCGATGGGTTTATCAAACCGATGACTTATCAACTCATGATCGAGTTTGGCTGTTATTATTTCGATTATTTCCCGTGCGCGCTTCTTGACATCAGAGTTCATCATAGTACCACTCTTCCGGTAGAAGGGTCTTCTTGCGGTCACCCATCGTCGGGGCGAGAGACTCAAACGGCTTATTGGCCCGTTCCCTTCGCCGATTGATGATTCGCCTGACTTCCGGGGCGGGCATGCAGTATTTCTTTCGCGATTCAGCAATGATACGGTCTTTGAAGTTCTTCTCAGGAATCTCCAGAGGGGCCAATGTCTTTATCTTGGCGATCTCGGTCCCACATCGCACAATGGCCTCACCCCGCTCGAGGTTGATAAAATCATTGACGTTGGCCTTATTCCTAAAATCCTTGCTCAAATAGCCGGCATCACGACTATCGACATTGAAAACGATCGTTGTCCCGACGCTTCCAAGCGCATCGATCTTCTTGGTGTCGAATTGCCGCAGAAATTGGTGTGCGAGAGTCAGGCTCACACCGTGTTTCGGGGCTTCTGTGATCATCTCCTCAAGCGTGTCGGTTACGAATCTGTGCGCCTCATCGAGGTAAATATGAAACGGCCGCCGTTTTTCTATTGGCATATCACTGCGGCTCAGTGCGCTTATGTGCATCAGCGCCACGATAAAACCCCCAATGACCTGTGTTAGTTCCTTACCGAGACTTGGTGAAAGGTCTGCCAGGAATATCATGCCGTCATCCATGATGCGACGGAAGTTGAAAGTGCTTCGCGTCTGCGACAACATCAAGGAGACTGTCGTGTTGGATAGTAGCAGTTTGCTGAGCTTGTTCTTAGGCGGGCCAAGCTCATCGGGCCTGTATTCGTTGATTTCCTCTTTCCAGAACCGGCGGGCCATGCCGTCCTGGGCAACCTCAAGAACAAGATCGCGTATTTCTTTAATGTCGTCGGTTTTACAGAGAATATCGTAAACGTCCCGCAGGCAGGCACCTTGAAGGTGCAAGAGTCCGCGAATGGACTGGCGGAACAAATGTTCCATGCGATCGCCCCAGGCTTGGACAAAGCTCTTGAGCACGCCGATGAGGTCGGCGGTTATCCTGCCTATATCCTGGCCAGGGATCTTCTGCATGGGATTCCACAAAGGGACCCAGTCAGGATCGCTGGGATTAAAGTAGATGACACGGTCAATAGCTTCCTCAGGTATAAGAGACAGCAATCGCGCGACCAGATCGTGGTGTGGATCAAGAACGGCAACTCCATCGCCGTTCCTGATGTCATCCATAATCATGTTTTCTTTCTCGGTTGATTTGCCCTGACGGGGCTTGCCGATCAGGTGAGTCTGGCCAAATCGAAGCTCTCTCGGTATACATACGATGGACTCCTGACCTGCAACGGTGATTGTTCCTATGGGCGTGCCTTCGGAAAGCCTGTTGCCAACGATGACAGTCAACGTCTCCACTTGATCGATATCGGTCTGGAATTGGTCGGCTATGCTGGCATCAGGAAAGTGGACGAGACCCGTCAGTTCGGCTGAATTGACCAGAAAACCCGGTCGGTAAGTCAGCCCCAGCAGGAACATCTGCCGGATCTGCTCGGAGGTAAGAACCAAGTTGTACTGGCGTTGCGATATGAAGTTCAGGGGTCTTCCTCCGTGCTGGAACAGGTTACTGAATACCGTCAATGACTTTAGATATTCTGGCCCGTTATCCTCTGCTCCCACTACGGCGATGCGGAAGGCTGCGGTGTAGAACGGTTTGTCATTATGTGCCTTGGTCTCAACCTCACCGGCCATCTGATGGATATCTCCCGAGGGGACTTGCTGGGCATAATACTGGGTAGGACCGACATTGCTTACGAGTTTGACTTTATACTCAAGATCTGTGAGTATTTCGACATTGCGATGCCAGTTATGAGCAGCAGAGACCGGCTGAAACAAGACCTGATAGATCCCGGTAGCCGGTGGCGGTATATTCACTATCGCCGTTACCAAGGCCTCGAAGGGTGTCGTATGCAACTCATCAGGCCTGGTTAGAAGATGGGAATACGGCGGCGGCGGAAAGTAATCGTATAAATGGATATCTGTCCATACTCTCGGTTCGGCATTGAAAATCAACTCTTCTGTACCGACGGATAATCTACAGAACTTCAGCTTACTCAAGAAGGCCGTCTTAACGAGCGTGATATCGCTGCGATGACAGAGCAGGGTGAATGTGATTCTATCCTGATTGCCGGTAATCTCCATGCCGACTCTGTGAGAAACCGATGAAAGCTGTTTAACAAAGAGTTCCAGACAGTTCCAGTTAAATGGTTGATCGGGGGATAGCCACACGCGGTACCTAAGAAGTTCCTGCGGCTGGGGTGGGGATTCAAAAATCCAGCCGGGCCTGTCCCTCAATGCCATAATATCCTTGGGTACGAATATGGGTTTAAAAATAGGCTCAAGGGCAACCGGACTCTGTAAAATATCGTCAACACAGCCTTTGACCGCTTCAACATCGAAGAGAACCTGGGCCTTTGCAGAGACCATGTATTGGCCTGTATAATATGAAGCGAGGGCTTTTTCCGGCGTCATGTCTATCCTTTCCACTGCGAACAATTGTCTTTCTTTCCTATAAGGCGCAGCGGAAACCGGACATGCCCCTTTTCAGTCAGACGACTTTTTCTGAAAAAACCCCATTCTTTTAGCCTGACCGGCCCACACCTTGAAATCTCAGAAGTAAACGATGGTGCTCTTTGAGCACTTTGCGAAAATTGGCTCGAATTTTGATGGCATTTGCCTCGGTAATCTCCGAAGG
>SMTZ1_10011614_pt1 | contig 21221 bp, 21 predicted proteins | sample DeeMarSWOR136_30_FD_25667 | JGI IMG/M metagenome (IMG submission 25667) | reverse complement strand
CACAGCCTCCCACGTTTGAACCGAGGGCTGATTGGATTTCGGTCCATCAGTTCTTCTCTGCGGCTTTGGAAATCCTGATGGGCAATCTCACTCCTACTCAGGTGAAGACTGTGCTTAGCATGGATGCCGGAGACATTACGGACTTCGATGCCATGATCGCTAATGTGAATGCTCAGCCGGATGCCGCAGCTAAACATCGTGTCATCGACCAGTTTCATGCGGTCTTCCTGCTCGCGGAGGCTCGGGTTAATGGCTACAGCACTCCGGCGAACGTGAGAAGTAAGCTAGGCATCTGACGTGGCTCTCAACGCGAAAGTCGGATCGTTCACCGTCCTTTCGACGGATACCGTCTCGACCACGAAGGTCATCTCGGGTCTAGGCTTCCAGCCCGGATTCATTCTGTTCTGGTGGTCCGGTCGGTCGGAGTCTTCCCCGACAGTTGGCCGTGCTACGAGTCGTCGAGGCATTGGATTCTGCGCTGGAACGAGTGATCGTCGATTCAAGACGCAGATCGCGGTCGATGCTCAGGCTACGACCTTCACCGATGGCTGCATTCGTGCGGATGCGGCGGTCGGGGTCATCAATACATCTCGGGCTATCGCCGGAAGGCTCGATCTTCAGAGTTTCGATTCCGGTGGCTTCACGATGATCGTGGATCAGCAGTTCTACGTCAGTCTCCGGATTCATTATCTCGCCCTTGGAGGATCATCGCTGACGGGCGCGAGGACTTTCGAGTTCGGGATGGATGACACGACCAACCCGCTGAACATCAGTCTCTCGCCTGCGACCTTTACCCCGACCATTGCCTTCTTCGCGGGGATCGGTGACAACGACCCGACTCCTGACTTCGCGGGCAATAATCGTGGCACGATGCTCGGAGTCATGCACTCCGGCTCGCAGCAGGGCTACCTGACCAACACGGATGACGATGGCGCTGGCACGACGGCCACGTGGGCCGCCTGCCATCAGGGCTCCGAGTGCGGGATGCGAATCTCTGGTTCGGGCTCCGAAACGGCACGCATCGCATTCAACGCCTTCTCCTCCGGGCAGATTACGGTCAATCAGACCGAGGCCGATGACGACTACTACATCGGCGCGGCTCTGGCCATCACGAATGTCGCGGTTCGAGAGTTCGCCACTCGGACGGACACCGGGGACATCGAAGTTCGTGGCGAAAGCTTCCGGCCTGCTTGCGGGATTGTCTGCTCGGCTCATCACTCGGAGGATTCGGTCAACAACTCGCACAACCCCGATACGATGAGCATCGGGGCGTGGAGCGCCCTGACCGAACGGGCGGTCGCCGTCACGACCTCACTTGACAATCAAGCCGATTCGGTCGTCTCTACGGCGACTCGCGAGGATGGAGTCTACGCGAGGCTTGACACGACTCCGGCATTCGTTGGAGTCATGGATGTGAAACAGATCGAGGATGATGGCGTCGTCTATGTGATGGACGACCCGGACCCGTCCTCGATCTTCGGTTTCACGATCCTGCTCGGCCCCGCTGTAACTGCAACTCCGATCAGTCAGACGAAGCAGACGCCGTGGGAGAGCCTTCAAGAAATCGATGAGACGGAGATTCCACCGTGGGAGTCTTTGCAGGGCATCGATCAGCAGAACACCCCGGCGACCGAATCTCAGCAAGGCATCGATGAGGCCGAGGGTCTGTCTTGGGAGAGCCTGCAAAGCATCTCTCAGACGAACGCTCCTCCGTGGGAAAGCTCTCAGGGGATCGATGAGACGGGGGCTGTTCCTTACGAGAGCCTTCAGACGGTCACCGCCTCTCTTGGTGTCTCTTGGGAGAGCCTGCAAAGCATTTCGCAGGCGAATGTTCCTTCATGGGAATCGGGCGGAGGGATTTCTCAACTTGCCGGGGCATCGTGGGAAAGTCTGCAAGGCATCGATCAGTCGAATCTTCCGCCTTGGGAGTCCGATGGAGGGCTCAGTCAGTCCATTGGGGTTGAGTGGGAGAGTCTGCAAAGTATCTCGCAGACGAACACTCCGGCAGTCGAGTTCCTACAGGGCATCGTGCAGTCGGATACTCCGGCAGTCGAGTTCCTGCTCGGGGTTAGACAATCGGATGCTCCGGCAGTCGAGTTCCTGCTCGGTGTCCGACAGTCGAACGTCCCGCCTTGGGATGCGGGCGGAGGAGTCAGCAGTTCGCTCGGGGTTAATTGGGCCTCGGAGGGCAGGATTGTTTCTGCGAACCCGGTTGGACAAGTCTTGTGGGACAGCCTGCTCGGAGTCACGCAGACGAACACTCCGGCAGTCGAGTTCCTGCTCGGCATCTACCAATCGAACCTGCCGCCTTGGGAGGTTGGTGGCGGGATCTACGGGTCGCTCGGGATCTTCTGGGCTGCTGAGGGCAAAATACTCAGCGGCAAGGCGATCTCGTGGGAGAGCGTCCAGCCGATCAGCCAGAGCAATGTTCCGGCGATAGAGTTCTTGCTCGGTGTCTCTCAGGATGAGGGTGTCTTCTGGGAGGCACGAGGCGATGTCTTCTCTGCTGAAGAAATCTTCTGGGAAGTCAATCGAATCCTCGTCGTCTCGAATGTGCCTGCGATTTCTCTCGAAGTCCTCCAAGGGCTCTATCCGGATCTCGGAGTCTTCTGGGAGTCGAGAGGTCCGGTCACGTCCTCTTCGGATACATTTATCGAATGGCTGTTCGGTGTTCAGCAAACACAAGGCACCGCGACGGAGTTCTCGCAGGGGCTCCATCCGACTCTCGGGGTCATCTGGGAGGCCCGAGGACGGATCTTCCAGACTATTCAGACTATTCACGAGTGGTTGAACACTCCGCTCGTTCAGACTCAGACGACCTCATGGGAGAGCGTCCAAACTCTCGCTTCGGGAATCCTGACTCCGTGGGAATCCGTTCAGGGACTCAGGAGCCCGGCATCGGTCTTCTGGGATTCTCGCGGATTGCTTACGGTCGATCTCGGTCACGAGTACGAATGGCTGCTCACGGTCGTCTCGGGAGCGACAGGTGGCCCGGCAGGGATCACGATGTCGTCTGATGGTCTGGTCTACTTGGACGACTTTCTGTATCCCGATGGCGATGTGATCGGGACATGGAGCGAAGGTCGTGCTGGCGGTGGCGTGCCCGGAGCCGCCATGTCAGTTCTCTCGAACGAGGTCATTCACGGAAATGTTGCCTTTAGTGATCGGGTGTTCAGGAACTCTCCTGTTCTGCCCACGGATGTCATTGTCCAGATCAATCTCAAGGTTACGAATGCGAGCGGTGCTGGCGGAGTTGTCCTCCGGGCTAATTCTCCTGCGGGCGGTTCGCTTGGCTACGCTCTTGTCTGGAATGAAGGATCGAACCAGTGGCAGATTTGGGATGAGCAGCCTTCGGTGCTCGTGGCTTCGGTAGGCGATGCTGATCGTTTCAACAACTGGAACATCGTTCGTGCGGTTACGGAAGTCAGCGGACCCAATCTGATCCTGAAGCTCTACGGGGTCAACGCGGCAAGTGGAACCGATTTGACTCCGCAGCCTGTCCTGAAGACTTCGTGGACCGATACGACTCCTCTTCCTCTTGGCTATTGGGGAATCGTGATGGGCTGGTGGTCCGGGGCAGCGGACACGATTCGTGCGTTCGGTCGAGTCATCACGCTGACCGGACTGCCGACCGGATGGAAAGTCCAGATCGACAGCGAGACTCCCGTTGTCGAATCGGGAGGCAGCGTCTCGATCAGCGCCGAAGGTTTGGTCATGCCCGCGACTACGATCAAGGTCCTCGATGGCTCGGATGTCGAACAGGCCAACCTGTCGCCTGTCGGCGGTTTCTGGGGCGGGGCGACCTTCTCCTATGCTCCGACCGGAACTCCAATCGGCGAGATCGCTTGGGAATCGCTGACCGGGCTCGAACCGGACTTCACGACTCCCATCGAGATCCTCGCGAGCGCAGTTCAGTCGGAATGGACGCCGATGGCGTGGGAAGGGCGTCTCACGAAACCCGTGAGTCCGTTCTGGGAGGCGGCTGGACCTGTTACTCCGTCTCTCTCGGTCGTTCCGTGGGAATCGCTCTTGAGCATCGCTCAGCAGGATACCGTGGATTGGGCGTCTATCGGTAGCGTGAGAAACGATGAGGCGATCTGGTGGGAAGCGAGAGGAGAGATTCAATCACCGAGGAGTACAGCGTGGGAATCGGGGCAGATCCTTCATCCGGTGACTCAGACCCCTTGGGAGAGCCTGTTCGGAGCTTCTAGCTCTGTCAACTGCCCGTGGGAGTCGAATCGAACGCTCAGAAGGGCCAGCAGCCCCCTGTACGAGAGGCTCCAAGGCATTTCTCGGTCCCGGACGGCTCCGTGGGCGTCTGAGGGCAGGATCGTGGCCTCAGAGGCCATTTTCATGGAATTGTTGCTTGGCCTACAGACTGAAATTCTGGTGCCTTGGGAGGCCGAAGGCAGGCTCGCGGTCCTTGTCTCTCCGTTCTGGGAGTCGAGAGGAGATGTCTTCGAGTCGGTCGAGACGCTCTACGAGATCCTTCAAGGTGGCTCCGGCCAGACCGTTTCGGTCGAGACGCTCTATGAAGTCCTGCTCGGGGTGAGGAACGCGGAGGCGATTCCTTACGAAGTGATCCCCGGACTCGGCACGATCCTCGGGCCTACCGTCACGATCCAGCGCAGACGAGTTCTGCGTCCGCCCCGTGCGGCTCTGCCGTTCCCGGAGCCTGCGCTTTACGATCCGGTCACGGGTGAATTGCATGATCCAGAGAGGGCGATCATCGGGCCTCCTCAGCCGGTGTTCGCGTTGATTACGATTCCGTGGGAGAGTACTGAATGAGCAACATCCTGAATCCGGCTCACTACATGAAAGTGGGCGATACGTTGCCCGTGCTCCGTCGCGAGCTTCTCGATGTGGACTCGGAGCCGGTCGATCTCTCGCAGGCGACTCAGGTGCTCTTCTACATGTGGTTCGCCTTCGGACCGAAGACGCAGCCGGTGAATCAGGAGAGAGCGGATGAGATCCCGGATACATTCGTGAAGATCAATGGCAAGCCTGCTGAAGTAGAGGCTGACAACGTGACGGCGAGATACATCTGGGAGGATGAAGACGTGGACGAGCCCGGTCAGTTCCTCGGGAAATTCACGGCTTTCTTTCCGGGCGGCGCTAAGCTATCTTTCCCTGACCGGGGATGGATACCCATCTATCTCGCGGAGCCGACAGGAGAACTTTGATCGGCTAAAGTCGTTATATCTCTAGGCCCGCCAGCCCGCCAGACGCGAGGTGATCTATGAGGCAACTCAGGTCATTGACGTGGCCGGTGCTCGCGCTCCTTCCGTTCGTCTTATGGAGCGTAGCCGTGGGCCGTTCGACAGAGATCGAGCGGCAGCAGTCGGAAGAAAGACTCTCCGCGCTTCAGTCGGAGATGGTCCGATTGGAGTACGAGAACGCGATCCTCACTCACGAAAGCACGAGGCTCTCCGCTATCGTAGCGTTCTCGGCGAGATACAAAATCGATGCGGGCGCTGCGACGATGATCTACGACATCGCGCTCGCGGAGGGCATCAGTTCCGACATCGCGTTCCAGTTGGTCGCGGTCGAGTCGGACTTCAACTCAAGGGCCGTCAGTCGGAAAGGAGCGATAGGCTATGCTCAGATCATGCCTTCGACTGCGGCATCATTACTTGGGAGGCCGGTTCGAGTCGATGAGCTTTTTGATCCGGAACTGAATCTTCATCTCGGGTTCAGCTACCTGAGGCAGCTTCTCGTGGAGTACAACAACGATCTTCGCTTGGCTCTGCTCGCGTACAACCGAGGCCCGAGGCGAGTGAACGAGCTTCTCGCTCTCGGCCAAGATCCTGCGAATGGCTACGCGAGAGACATCTGCGGAGATTGCCGAATGTCGGAATAGGATCTCTAACCCCGCCAGAATCATGTCAGACCCGAGCGTGTACGATGTGACGTACACCGCTGTCGATTTCGAGACGACTAGCCTGTATCCTCATTCGGCTGAGGTCGTGGAGATCGGGGCGGTGAAGTTCGATCTATTGAGCGAGCGCCGAGAGACGTTCTCTCAGCTAGTCAAACCGTTGGGCAAGATCCCGATGGAGGCGACGGAGATCCACGGGATCACGAACGAGATGGTCGCTCGGTCGCCGAACTTCGAGGAGGCTCTACCTTCACTCGAAGCCTTCGTTGGGCAATCGGTCATCTTGGCTCACAACTCGAAGTTCGATCTCCGATTCGTTAGTGAGGGAATGAAGAGTCTGCCTGTCATCGATACGCTCAGGATGGCGAGAAACTACCTGTCGTCGCGGAGATACAAACTGTCCTCGCTCGTAGAGAGTCCTGTCTATCATCGAGCGTTGCCTGATGCGATCTCCTGCATGGAGCTTTTCAAGAGGTGTATCCGAGTGATGGAGCAGCAGAGAGGCAAGACGCTGATCTATCTACGGGAAATCACGGAGTAGCGAGATGGCTCTTCCTGTCTTCGACATTCAGGTTCAGGGGCTCACGTTCGATGATCTGTTGGACGACGCCCGCGAACTTGCGAAGAAGCTGATCCCGGATTGGGACTACACGAACCCCAACGATCCGGTCGTCTATCTGATGGAGCTTTATCTCGCGTCTGTGGATCGAGAGAGCTTCTTCGCCAACCTGCTCGCTCAGGAGTTCGCTCTGGACACGGCTCTCGACCGCCGTTCGATCTACTCTCACGCGAAGCGACTCGGTTACGTCCCGAAGACTCGTCAGCCTGCTCTGGTCGAGGTGACGATCTCGGTTGTCTCTTCTCTCATCGTTCGGACAATCGAGCCCTATCAGATGCGGGTCGGGACGGCGGCAGGCGGAGCCGAGGATTCGGTGCCGTTCGAGAACACGCAACAGATCACCATTCCAGCGGGAGCTACGAACGTCATCAATATCCAGTTCGCACATGGCGAGAGCGTGAACGAGAGCTTCGTGAGTTCGGGAAAGCCCTTCCAGAAGATTCCTCTCTCCCGGCGACCGATCCTCATGGAAGAGCAGATCCCGGAGAGCTTCACTCTCACCGTGGACGGCAATCCGTGGACCCGAGTAGATGGCTTTGGGGATGCCGCTCCGACCGATGAGGTTTTCGTGCTCGATCTCGATTTCGATGGCACCGGCTTCCTGCTCTTCGGTGATGGCGCTCGTGGCGCGATTCCGATTAACGGAGGAGCGATCAATGTTTTCTATCGGATTGGTGGCGGCTTAATCGGTAATGTGGCTCAGGACACGATAGATGTGCTGCTCGATGCTCCGACTTACGTGCAGGGAGTCGCGAATCCCAATCCGGCAACCGGAGGCCGTGAAGAAGAGGCTCCGGATCACATCAAGATTTACGCCCCCATCGAGATCCGAGAAGGCGGTCAGTTGAACACGCTCGATGCGGTCCGTGCCTATCTCGAATCGCTCATCTCTATCGCTCGGGCGAAGCCCTTCCTTCAGCCCGGACAGAAGATCCAATGCTACGTGCTCATGGAGTCCGGGTTTTCGTTGACTCCGGCTTTCGCAGAGAGCATCGAGAACGACATCCTTGAACGGTTGGTCATGGGCTTCACCATCGAGCTTCTGCCTCCGAAGTTCAAGGAGACGGATGTTCAGGTTCGGGTCTTCGCGGTCCGGGGCAGCGACCGACAAGCTGTTACGAACGCTGTCAACGATGTCATCGATGAGTGGCTCGATCCGCTGGCGACCGATGCCGATGGCAACTACATCAACGAGTTCGGTGACTCGGTGCTGATCTCCGATCTCGGACTCTTACTCAAGGAGATCCCGGAGGTCTACGACTACGAGATTTTCCTGCCGGAAGAGAACGTGACGCTCGACGCCGATCAGCTTCCGACGAAGGAGCACACCGAAACGATCCGAGTGGTCGAGGTCGTGATCGAGGGCGAGGTCGGTTACACGGCTTCGCGGATGACGGGGAGGCTTAGCTGATGGCGATTTCTCCGGAAGTCGCTGCAATCGTCGATCTCGAAGACCTGCAAGAGCAGCTTAACGAGACGTACCTGCCCTCTCGGGCCATTCCCGAGAAGACGAAGCCACGGCTGATCGAGGAGCTTTACAGTATCCTCGATTGGTTCTCCTTCGTCACGACGAAGGCAGGCTTCAGCCTGTGGGATCTGGCGGATGTCGAATCCGCGCCTCGGGATGCTCTCATCGCGATGTGCATGGAGTTCGATCTTCCGGTCCCCGATTTCGCGACGACCGCTCAGATCCGGGAACTCGCTCGGAAAGCGGGTGAGATCAACAAGTACCGGAATACGGTCAGGGGATGGGAGCAGTATCTCTCGATCATCAGTCCTGCCGGAGTCACGGTCAACATCGTCATCGGTCGCTTCACCGCGAGGATCTTCTATTGGAGCACGCCGGGCTACATGTTTCCGAACTACGATACGCTCGTGACGTATCAGACGCCCGATGACATCATCGCGTACCTGTGGAGCCCCGAGACGCTCGAAGTTACGATCACGGTCGCCGTCGAAGGTGATGTGCTGACCGATGAGTTCAAAGAGTTCGTTCGCGAGACGCCGAGATTCTTCGTCCCGACGCTCGCGATAGAGGAATTGTTGGACATCAACTTCATCTTTACGGAGTTCTAGGAATGGCAAGAGTAGATCCCCTTCGGGCGACAGGAGAGCAATTCCTAGAGTCGGATCTGGTGCTCAAGCTCGAAATGCTGGCCGAGCCGAACATCATGACCGACTACGCCGCGAATCAGAACACGCAGTTGGAAGAGTTCGTCGGTCTGGTCCGTCTTCGCGGCTGGACAGTCTCTCACGTTCCGGATGCTCCCGGTACAGGGACGGGCTCGATTCAGGTTTCGGCAGGCGAGATCCTCGTCAAGAACTTCTATATCAACAAGGGTGCGGTCACGGTCTTCGATCCTGCTCCGGCAACTGGCGAGCACGCCTTGTGGTTGAAGGTCTACGCACAGAGGATCACTTTCGATTCCATCCCGACTCAGAATCCTCTCGGGCTTGATGGTAAAGAAGTCGTAGGCGTCACGGTTCCCGGAACGACGCTTCGGTTGCCGGGAGCGAATCAGTACCGTGGCGTCTATTCATTGGTTCTCGGAACACAGGTTCCGGGAATGGTCGCGGGAATCGGTCAGAATGGAAGATTCGATAGGGGCAGCGCCGAGGCCAATCCGAAGTGGTCCGATGGCGAACTCGTTAGCCGTGAGGTCGAAGTTTTCGATGCGAACGGCAACATGCTCGGCCCGTTCGTTGTTACATCCAACAGCGAGTTGGAGTGTGAGTTCGAGGGCGATGCTACAGGCGGCGTTTACATCCGGGATGCTCTCTACATCAAGCTCGCTGACATCGAGATGCGGACCGGAATTGTCAACGACCTCTCGGTGACTGAAGCGACCATCGAGAACGTCATTCCCATTCTTCCCGGTTTCGTCGCTACGCTTCTCCATCGGCAGAACACGGCTACGCATACCGAGGAATCCGCTTTCTTCGTCGGAGGCGAGCCTGCCGATCCAGCAGCGAAGCGAGTCCTGCTCGAAGGCGAGATCGAGTTCGAGGGTCGAGTCTTCTTCCAGAACTTCGTCGATCATGACCTCTCGGATGGTGATACTCGCTACTATTCGCCGGGGCCATTCAATGATTCTCCGGCGACTCAGGCAGTCGAGTCCAAAGCTCGCGGCGTGATTCCGATAGACTGCGAGTTCAAGTTTCTCGCGGTGAAGATGCCCGCGACCGTCTCGGTCGGAGGATACGTAAAGGTCACGGTCTACAAGAACGGTAGTCCGACCGAATTGACCTGTACGATTCAACCGGGGGAGAACTTCTGTCAGAACGTAGAGAGCTTAGTCGAATATCTGCCGCTCGACACGTTCTCGGTGGAGATAGAGAACTCAGATGGCGTCTCGGATCACACGGTCCGAGTCGCTTACGTGGTTGAGATCACAGCGGAGACGGTACAGGCTGTTCAGGCCGTGACGGACTTCGAGATCCAGACATTCACCGTTCCGCAGGTGCCGAATAACTTCGGTGGGACTATCATTCCGGAGTAAAGATCGATGGCTGACTTCAGAGTTCAACTCGCTTGGGGTATCCACGGAACGGGCTCCTACAATCCGACGACTGATCTGTTCACGCTCGCCTCAGGCCACGATGGCGGCAGCATAGGAACGGACGCTCTCGTGGGATTCGCGTTCCGGGATGCGAACAATCGGATCTTTCGGATTCGCAGTAACACGGCGACAGTCGTGAGCGGCGGGAGTTTTCAGGTCGAGGTTTACGGGATCGCTCCTCAACCTGATCCTGTCGATGGCTCGTGCATCATCGATGCTCCTGCTCAGTACTACGAGATCGGAGGCGGTCTTGTCTCGGGGGCACCCCCGCCGACAGGCTATCCGACCCTCTATACGGTTAGCCCGCTGCCGAGTGGATTCCAGCCGACCGAGCTTCTGACGGATGTGTACTCATCTGATGTGAAGCTCGGCGCGAGGATGCAGAACGCCTTGCTCACTCCGGTTTCGGCAGAGACACCTCTCACGACTTTCGTAGCTCCTGCCGCTGCGGGAGTGGGGACGATCAACGTCACCGGGAATATCACTCTTTGGCCCGATTGCTCCGGTTACCCTCCGACAGATTGGAACTGCGTTGATTGTAACCGAAGGACTCGTCTCATCATTCAATGGGCAATCGGTGTCATCTCGGGGACGGTAGACAATACGACGCACGAAGTCAAAATCTACCGGAAGTACGTTTCGCCGATTTCGACGGGCTACAACCTCATGGCGACCGTGAGTCCATTCGGTGAATTTGCGGATTGCTCGCCTCTCACATCTTATCCGTTGTCGGATGACGGACTCTTTCAGGATCACTTCGCTCTCTGCAAATACTTGCCGGGAACGGTGCAGGCTCAGACGTTCCAATACAAGGTGGAGTTGGTCCGGATCTCTGATTCCGCGCTTCAGGATAGCGATGAGAGTTCGGTGTTCGGATATGCAGCTTCGAGGCCCTGTTTGATCTGATGAGATCGAAGGCCCGCGAGATCGTTACATTTATCCTTCGGCTGTTGAAGCCGGTGGCCGCTTTCGTCTTGAGAACGCTCGGCTACAAATCATGTGAGGAGTGCTCGTCTCGTTTTCAAACGCTCCTTGTGAAACTTGGATTCATCATCTGCCATCACGATGGCTACGCACTCCCGGTAGAGCCGTTTAGCTGCCGGGAGTCGCCGTTTCAAATCACGTGGGACGAGGTAAAGAACCATCACACCGAAGCGACTTTCAAGGCGCTTGAGATGTACGCTCAGTATCACGATCCCGCGTTCATGGCCGGAGTGAGACGTGAGATCCTGAGGAAGAGGGAAGAGCGTGAATGGGTCAGGATGGACGGTCTGGTTGGACTTCGTGGCCGAGTTATTCCGGTCACCAGAGAGGAGTCGAGACATGAGTGAACTCGTGATAGACCGAAGCCTGCGGCTTCCCGACGATCAGTACGTGAAGGTGAAAGCCGACTTCAAGGATCTGATCGTTCTGCATCACACGGTCGGAGGCTCGGCGGAATCAACATATCGCTGGTGGCTCATGGACCCTGCCCGAGTGGGCACCGCTTATATCATCGAGCGTGATGGTACGATCTTCGAGGTCTTCGATCCGGAGTACTGGTGCTATCACCTGAAGGTCGGAGATCCGGAGATGGACGCTCGTTCCATCGGAATCGAGCTTGCCAGCGAGGGAGCCCTCACCCGAGTCAACGAGTGGCTCTATGCCTTCGATGGTCAGAAGAAGCTCTATCACGTGGTCACCGACAAGGGCCGGTTCTACGATCACGGGGATCTCTGGCGAGGCTATCAGTACTTCGATTCTTACGACGATCCTCAGATCGAGGCGTGCTGGAAGCTCTGTGACTATCTGATCGAGAAGTTCGGGATTCCAAGGATGACTCCCGCCGATCATCTCAAGGAGGATCGGAGGAAGTGGTGGAATTTCCAAGGCATCCTCGGGCATCATCACGTTCGACCGGACAAGACTGATGTTCATCCCGGCTTCGCTTGGGATCATGTCTGCCGTCAGTTGAAGTTGCAGCAGGTCTAAGAAAGTAGCGAGCCGACTATCCGGAGGTCGGCGGGAGAGTGGTGGGATAAAGAAGAGATCGCCCGGCACAGGACCGGGCGACTCTCGGCGATGGGCAGGTGGAGGGATTGTTCCTGCCTGTTGGACCGAAAATTAGGAGAGAGGCAAATGTCTGTCAAGATGTTCGCGAAAATTGCTCCTTATGCCTTCCTGATCCTTCTCGGAATTTTGGGCTATGGTTTCCTTCAGGCCCAACTCGGCAACGCGAGGAGAGAGGCGACGGATCTTCGTCGGAGGCTCGCGCTCTCAGACTCGACTCGTGAGATTGCCGAGGGCACCGTGGCCCGGATGGCGGTTGAGGTCGAGGAGATCACCGCTGATCGAGAGGATCTCAGGAGTGCGCTCGCCGACTCGGGACGAAGGATCGTTTTCATGGCTCGGAACATCCGGGTTCTCGCTGACTCGGTGGATGTGCTCGAAGGCATCGTCACCGCTCCGGATACGATTGGCGACATCGGACTCGGTGGCGATTTTCCATTCGGTCCGGAGGAAGTCTCGCTCGGCTTCGTCTCGGGCTCGGTCTTCTGTGCGGAGTGCATCAAGTTCGCTCCTGAGGTCGATCTCCTCTTCCAACCGAAGCCGCTCGTGTTCGATGTCGGACTCGCGGCTCACAAGAATCTACCGTGGGAGGTCTTCGTCACGCTCCACGGGCTCGATGAAAGTTTTCGGGTCGTGATCGACGAGCCTCCCGAGATCCTCGATTGGCTGCGTGAGGCGAGAGAGCCTCCTTGCCGGAGCAGGCTTCTTGGGTTCCTGCCGACTCTCTGCGATGCACAGATGGAAGTTGGGGCTGGCGCTCTTCTGACTCAAGGTATTACATTCCCGGTGGGAGGAATGGCGAGAGGTTCGGTAGGACTCGGGAGCCAGAAGTTTCGACTTTCGACTATCGCGCTTGTAGGGCAAGAGAGTTCGTTGTTCGCTGGTGTGTCATTGAAGTTCTGAGGCGCGGCACGCTTTGGCCCGGTGCGGCGGGGCGGGGCTAGGAGCGGTTAGGCAAGGCGAGGATTTCTCTGGGGGCCGAGTGAGCGAAGTCTACAACCTTCAGAATGCGGCGGACAAGCAGCGACTCATCGAGCGGCTCTGCCTGCCGAACGGAGACAAGGGAGGCCGACCGCCGAAGGCTCCCTTCGTCGAGAGGAAGCTGCTCGATGCTCGCGCTCGGGGCCTCTTCAACACGAAAATTGACTTCAACACTCTCCGCCATCGCGTCCTCATAACCGAAGTCGCATCAGCGGCTCGGGTCTACCTCTCCGACAACTCTCCGACAAAATCTCTGCTTGGACGAAGATCCTTCCCAAGCACGGGATTCATCACGAGTGGTTCCTCAACGCGCACATATATAGGAGTCCTATCCTGATCCTCTCTGACATCGAGGATCTCTTCTTCACGACTCTGTGCTCAGGTTCAGACAGATTACCATCTGCTAAGATCGTAGAGGTTTCTCTGTTGTTAGCATCTGAGTTCAAGAGTATGGAAGATGCGATGGACTTCCTGATCTCAGTCGGAAAGAATCAGGAGCCGCGACTTCGACAAGCCGAGCGTCTGCTCGCTGCTGCCCGAGATCCAATCCTCCGCTCGTTGGTCAACGGAGATGACCACTCCATCGAGACGGCACTCTACCTCTACGACCATCGGCTCACGAACGATCCTCACGACCTCTGGCGCTTGCTCAGCGGAGAGCTTATAATTGCCTCCTACAATCGGTGCCGACTCCCCGGATACTCGCTTTACATGCTCATGCCGAAGCAGGTCTACGATGACGCGACGGCTGAGCAACAGGTGATCGAGGTCTACGATTTTGATTTAGTGACCGATCCGATTCAGAAGTGGTGAGCGGCCCTGCCGATTCGAGTCTTGAACCAACTCGTGCTATACTGACCGTGTAGGACGCAGGGCCGCTCTAAGAATCTCAGGAACGGTTGTCGTTAGATGGAAGCAAAAGGCTCACGCTGTCCGTTTGGGTTGAGCAATCGCGGGCGGTGCCCAACGGAGCCCGACTCCGGGTAGTCACAGCGACCGCCCCGCTTTGATTCGAGGGATGGCAGTTGGATAAGAGAGACGACACCGGACGTGGCTACCACAGCCACACAGAGAGTGCTCCGCCATCCCTCGATTTTCGAGAACCGAGATGAGTCGATCAGCAGGGACGGGATCTCCGCTCACTTTCTATTGCGCGAAATGTCGGCTTTCGCTCTGGAAGCTAAAGTACGAGGCACGGACGGAAGAGTGGAAGCCTCATGGCTATGGGAGGAATGTCGTTCGTACCGGGAGAACTCGACGAGCGCGAACGAATAGAGGCTCGGCATTGGGAACTCGATCTCTCTACGAGGACCACGAATACCGATGCTTGGACTGCGGGCATGTGGGATGGTCGAGACACAAGGATATTCTGAGATTCCCCTTAGAGAACTCTTCGAGCGTGTGATGACGACCGGGGAGCAGATCAAGCGGGAGCGACAGGCGTTCTTCGATAGACTGTACGGACCGCTCATCAGGAGTTTCATCCGTGAGCAAGAAGAGAAACAAGAACAACGTCCGGGAGAGCAGGTTCAAGAAGGCCGGGCACAGGAGTACGAAGTCCGGTAACCGGATGGTTCGTCAACTTGGTGAGAAGCTCCGAAGGGACGGAGAGAGGCTGCACAGGAAATATGCCAGTTCGAGATGAGTGTTTCGACGAAAAGACTAGGCGCTTCATCGATCAGGCAACACAGTCGAGAGTTCCCGGTATCTGTCCTAACTGTGGGAAAAGGATTTCGGTTTCGATAGTGTTGTGCCGCTCGTGTCTGAAGTCCATCGGAGCGCAGTTGAATGTCAAAGAAAACTGAGTCTGAGCGTCCTTGCGATTGGTGCGGCGGTCGAATCCTGAAAATCGAAGAGGAGAACGGCGGAGCGATCTGGAAGTGCGAGGACTGTGGCTGGCTCTTCGGATTGGTGATTCCTGTATTGGTGATTCCTGTCGGTCCTCCGTTCGAGATCGAACTTCCAATCATTGAGAGTAGAGATGCCGAGAAAACCGACTGAGTTCGCAGAGCATCCTGCCAGCTTCTCGGAAGCACAGGCGAAGGGTCTATGCAGAGCGGTCTGCAAGCATGTGGTGGATGGAGATACTTTCGACGTTCTCATCGACCTCGGATGGAACTGTTACGCCTACGAGACGCTCCGTCTCCACGATGTCGATACGCCGGAAATCTTCCGTCCGAAGAGTGAAGCCGAACGTGACCTCGGGCTCAAGGCGAGGTATCGGGTGACCGAGTTGATCCTCGACAAGCCGGTGCTCATCAGGAGCTTCAAGGACGCGGAGACGTTCGGTCGCTTCGTCGCCGATGTCTATGTCCTCTACGGTGTCGAGTTCCCCGGCCCGTTCATCGTCGAGTCGATCCTCGCGAGCGATGCGGGGACGTGGATCTCGCTGGCGGAGATCCTGAAGGCCGAGAGGCTGACGAAGGGCGATGTGGTTCACTACTCGGAGGATGGGGTATGAATATGATCGAGTGGATCGACCGGAAGACGTACTGGCCTCGCGTTTGGCTCCGGAAGCACATCGGGATCGAGTACGACAAGAAGTCGTGGGGCATCGGCATCGCGTGGGTCTGGGACAGGATGTGGTTTCAGGGACTCGCGTTTCTCATCGGGCCTTTCGAGATCAGGATTGGGAGAGTCCGAGGCTGATTACTCTCAGACCGCAGTTCACACTTACCACTTGGTCCCACGAGGATCGGAAGGAAGTCGAGATCCTCGAAAAGACCCTCACGTTCCTCAGCCCGCATCGTTACAAGAGCAAAGAGTTCCAAGCTGGCACATGGGATGGCTATTGGCGTTTCATGTGGGACGATTCTTTCCTGACCGGGCTCCTGCCTCATGTCATCTCCGAACTTCAGAAGAGGAGCCAGCCGTTCGTCATCGCGAATCCAGATGGCGGGGTCGTCTGGCAGAGTTCTGATCTCCGAAAACTGGCCGATGGTGACTTGAGTGTGCTCTGGTCACATCGCATCGAAGGCGATGGCGATCTTGGTCGGTTCAGACTCCGCGATTATCAGGAGGCTGCGGTTGAGAAGGCCATCCGGAAGATGCGCGGTGTAATCGAAATGGCGACCGGGGCCGGAAAGACGGTCGTGGCGGCGGGGATCATGAAGAGGCTCGGGCTTCCTGCTCTCTACATCGTCGGTTCGACGAAGATTGCGGCTCAGGCATTCGAGACGTTCCGGGATGCTGGATTCAGAGTCGGGCAACTCGGTGGTGGACGAAAGAGGCCGCACGGCGATGTCGTCGTCTCGACGATTCAGAGTCTTGTACGACTCATCAAGAAGGGGAAAGCGAACGAGCTTCTCGACCGTCCGGTGATCTTCTGGGATGAGGTTCACCATCTGAGCGCAGAGACATGGACGCTCTCAGGTAGACTCTCGCGGGCTCAGTACCGCTTCGGGATGTCCGGAACGCCCTTCCGGGGCGACGGATTTGAGTTCTACGAGGACATCATTCTTAGGGGTATCGCTGGCGAGAGAATCGTGTATATTCCATCTTACTTCCTTCGGAAGCGGGGGTATCTGGCTGACCCCTACGTGGCGATGGTGACAATCAAATCCAACCCTCATGCGAGGCAGTTCGTATGGTCGAACGATTGGCATCGCATCTACTCTTTCGGGATCGTCAAGAACGATGCCCGCAACGAGGCGGCGATGCGGATCGCTCAGCAGCTATACGAACAGGGGCACAAGGTCCTCGTGATCGTTCAGAGAATCGAGCACGGGGACTCGCTCATGTGTCAACTTCACGGGAGAGGAGTCACTACCGAGTTCTTGAAGGGCGGCGATGCGGTTCGCTACATGAACACCGATTCGGTCAGCGAGCGATTCGAGGAATGGGACACGACCCGGAGCTTCCTCGAACGAGAAGACCGATGGGTGAGGATCGCGAGTCCGGTACTCGACGAGGGAGTGGACCTGCCGACGATCACGGCTATTGTGATCCTCGCGGGCGGAAGGAGTCCGATCAAGACGATCCAGCGAATCGGTCGCGGCCTACGCCGAAAGGAAGGAGAAAACGTGGTGCTTGTGTTCGACTTCAAGGATGTGTTCAATCCGGTCCTCAAGCGCCACTCGGCTCAGAGGCGTAACTGGTACGCAAGACACCGATTCAATATCTCGGAGGGAGTAGAATCGGTCAGCCACTTGCTCGACAAGCCTCTGGTGATCTAAAGGCGATGGGATTCTCCGGATGGCACAGGTCAAGTACGATTTTGGAGAGCAGTTTCAGTCTTCCATTCTTTCATTGATTCTCCGAGATCCATCGTTCGGGATTGACTACCGCGACAGTCTCGATCCGGTGTTTTTCGAGGACCCTCATCACGCCACGATTTCTCAGATCGCGCTTCAATACCTCGACCGCAAGGGTCGCCCGCCTGAGCTTCAGGTCTTACAACTAGAGCTAGAGCGTTGGTCGAAACAGTTCGGCCTCGATCAGCAGGATTCGAGACTTCTGCTGAAGAAGGCGACCGCCGCTTACACTCGACCGCCTGCCGATGATGAGTACGTTCGGAATCGTGCATTGGAGTTCGCTCAGATGCAGGCGCTCAAGTCAGGTGTTCGTCGGGCAGCGGATATGCTCTATGCCATTGAGAAAGGGAAGGCTGGTAGTGGCTTCAGCGAGATCCGCTCGACGCTCGAACGCTCTCTGCGAATAGGTATGAACGGTGTTCGGGATCTCGGGATCTCGATGGGCAAGAATCCCGGTCAACTTCCGAAGTACATTCGGAGAGCCTACGCGAAGGGTCAGACAATTCCGACAGGTTTCCCATCGCTCGACAAGATGATGCGCGGAGGTCTTGGCCGTGGCGAGGTCGGAATCGTCTTTGGCCCACCGAAGCGAGGCAAGAGCACCGTTCTCGTGAATATGGGAGCGTGGGCAAGCCGTCTCGGATTCGTGGTCATCCATTACAGCTTCGAGCTTCGTAAGGCGGACGTGGTGATGAAGTACGCCTGCCGGGCGACCGGGATGACTGATTCGCAGATTATGGATCTGAAGCGGCCTCCGGACATCCATCGATTCGAGAAGCGATGCCGGGAATGGTACGGTCACGGAAGTCCGTGGATCGTCTATGAACGTCCGGGTCAGGTTGGAGTCGAATGGATTCGGAGTCATCTCTCTCGGCTGCGGTCCGTCCACGATGTCAAGCCGGATCTCATCATCATCGACTTCATGGATCGGATGGGGACGATGGAGAAGCTTACCGCTCTGGGCGCGGACTTCAATGCGGGAGTCTGGACGGCGAGCCAAGCAGGGCGACAGTCGGAAGAGAAGGATGTCGTTCGGCAATCGGATGCTTCCGAGTCTTGGCGGAAGATGTCCGATTGCGATATTTCGATCTCGCTCAATCAGACGTTGCAGGAGAAGATCGATGGCACGATTACTCTGTTCGTGACCGGGCAGCGACGGGGGATGGATACTCGCTACATCCATTGCCTGATCGACTACCCGAGATCGTTCCTGAAGGAGAAGGAATTGTCGGAGAAGCGGAAGGCGAAACGTAACGAGGATGAGCGACCGCCCGATGACACGATGGGCAAGTACTTCGACAAGAAGAAGGCCAAGCGGAAGCGAAAGAGCGAAAGCTAGAATCGCTGCTCTTGGTCGCCGCTACGATGTCCTAGAGACATCGAGTACCGAGGTCCGGATCTGTTGTCCGTTCTGCCTCAGGCAGAAGGGTCGAGCGGATGACAAGTATCATTGCTACGTTGAGCCGGTTAAGGGTGTCTTTTTCTGTCATCGCTGCGGTGCTCGCGGTTCGATCTCGAACCTCATCGATGAGTCCGCTGAGCCGATTATCTCGAAGGATTGGTACGCGGAAGTCATGCAGGTCCTCAATTCGGATGCTCATCAGCCTTCGCTTGAACTCAGGCAGGAGATCCATCTGCCTGATGATGTCTCTCAGATTCAGTCTGGTTCGCCTGCTGCCCGTTACCTTAGCAAGAGAGGATTCGGTCGCTTCGAGATCAACGAGTACCGTCTTGTCGAGCAGCCTGACCGCTACCGCATCGTGATCCCCTCCTACCGCGACGATCTGATCGACTTCTGGGTGTCGCGGACGTACATCAACGAATCGCCAAAGTACCTCAATCCGAAGGGCGCTTCACGGCGCTTCGCTCTCTTTGGGTACGATCAGGCCAAGGGAGCTTCCCGCGTAGTGATTTGCGAGGGCGTGTTCAGCGCGATGGCTGCTCGACAGGCGACCGAGATCCCGGCAGTTGCGACTTACGGAAAACTCGTGGCTGCGGAGCAGGTGAAGATTCTGTTGTCCCTTCGACCCGAAGAGTTCATCATCGCCTTCGATTCCGATGCCGACAGCGAAGCGATGATGCTGGCGGACATCCTCAGCGCGGCGAGGATCGCGACCGTGAAGATCGTCGATTGGAGATTGTTACCGAGGGATGGACGCGAGCGAGATCCGGATTCCGTGAAGCGGGCCGTGTTCGAGAGACTCGTGGCGGATGCGCCTCGATACAACTGGCATCAGAAAGTCCTGCGAAGCCTCGCCTGAAAGCATTAGCATCTCTCCCTGACGTAGAATCCGCATAAACTCTGGCTTACTCTTCTGGCGCGGGACCTGCTATATTCGGGGACCGAAGGACGAAGTGCGTCCAGCATGAGGAGGTGAACCTCGGAAACCGGGATAGAGGGTCCCGGCCTCGTTTCGTCGTTATACTGAAGGAGGGTTTGAAGATCGAGGCTGAGGGATAGTTCCCGACGATGAGGCTGAAAAGTTTCCCAAAATTGTGAAAAATCTTCACACTTCTCATCGAAGCGATGGCTCGACTACTGGTCTTTCCAGCGGCACGTGCCTTGCACTATTTGGGAGTGAAGGACGGAGTGTGTCTGTGACTGAAGGAGGTCCGATGGAGACAGGATGGGACATCAATATCATTGAGCCCTCCTCTCCGAAGACGAGCAAGGTCGAGGTCCCGATTCCGGCGACTCTCTATCAAATCGTCTATCGGTGGAAGAACATCGACGGCGACCTCTGCGAGATCGTGATGGCGACTACGCTGGATGAGGAACACACGATTGAGCGGCTCGCTGCGTTGATGGGACAGTACGGCGAGCAGGGAGAAGACTTCCCTCTCGATATGTTCAACGGAGGAATGGTTCGCAAGCGAGGCGGTCCGTACATGGCTCGCTTCAAGATCAAGTACATCGCCGGTCGTTCGGCGAAACAGTTCAAGTGGAAGGCTGAGACTGTGACGCTCGGGCCGGTGGTGGGTCCTCGCTCCATGAAGGAGATGAGAGACTACGTGATGCGGCACATCAGGGAGAAGTACGGTACGGAAAAGCTGGTCGAGCAGGGAGTGATGACCGAGAAAGAGGCCGAGAAGTTCGAGCGGAACCAGCTACCGAACGGTACGAAGATTTGGGCAGTCTGACTAAAGGAGCGGAAAGATGCAGACGTGGATCGATTTCATTGGCGCGACGTACTACTCGAAGCAGGGCTTCATCGACGAGGCCAAGCAGTACGGTGTGACGCGGCGTGTGCCGCTCATGCAACTCGGGAAGATGCGCTTCGGCGACCGGGTGCTAGTCGCTATTCCAGAAGGAAAGACTCCGGTAGTCTTCGGGTACTTCCTGATCGAGCGGCTGAGTGGGCTGAGCACGAGCGCCGTCAAGGCTCTGGTGAAGAGCTTCACGACAAGGCTCATGTCTCAGGGCGGTCGAGTCGTCCATCGCGGTTGCGGTTCGTACATCGAGGGCGCGACTCTGGCCATCGATGCGACTATCGACGAGATCGTAGCGGTCTTGAAGAAGGTCGCTGACCCCGGCAAGCTGATGATCGGCGGTCGGTTCGAGGATCACGAAGAGATCCGCCTGAAGAGCGTTAAGCCCGGCTCAGAGACACGTACAGTCAGGCTATTCAACTATGACGGCTTCCTCGTCGCGGCACACGAGGCGAAGCAAGTCCAGAAGAGCGCAGGCGCGGTCGCGGTGAGGGGTTACTTCTACGCGAAGGCCGAGGATTCCGATGAGGGCTTCGTCGGTCCGTTGGCCGAGATCGAGGCCGAGGTTCAGGAAGTGCTCGACTACGAGAAGCTCGATGACAAGGACGCGGGTGAGAAGCAGAAGAACCTGAAGTCCGGGAAGTCGAAGGGCTATCGCTCGAAAGCGAAGC
>SMTZ1_10001876_pt1 | contig 21224 bp, 18 predicted proteins | sample DeeMarSWOR136_30_FD_25667 | JGI IMG/M metagenome (IMG submission 25667) | reverse complement strand
ATAACGATGATTGTGATCGGTATTTTAGGAGTGGGCATAGAGAAGGTTTTCTTTCGTCCTATAAGGGGTAAGGTAGTACAAGGACTTATTTTAAGCCTAGGTCTCTCTATGTTCATTCAGGGAATAGGCAACTGGGGATTTGGCGTCTCAGATAAGGCTATATCGAGCGTTTTCCGTGGGGTGATCAGTTTAGGCGGAGTTTCACTCTCAACCGAGAGACTAGTGGCAGTCCTTGTTTCCGCAGCTCTGGTTATTGCACTTCATATTTTCGTGGCATACACAAGGCCTGGTAGTGCTATGCGTGCTATTGAACAGAACCCCGAAGGGGCATCTCTTCAGGGAATCAGTGCTGATTTTACCAACTCCCTTGCTTTTTTCGTCGCTGCTGGTCTAGCTGCTGCAGCAGGAGTCCTGATTGCCCCTATTTTTGTTATAAATCCCACCATGGGGGCAGGACCTTTGCTGAAGGCATTTATGATTATCATTCTGGGCGGCATAGGCAGTGTCTATGGATGCATTGCTGGGGGCTTAGTTATCGGTTTTATGGAATCATTTGTTACCGTTCTTCTCGGTGCTGAGTATGCAAATGCTGTCGGTTTCATTATAATCATCCTAGTAGTATTAATAAGACCAAGAGGATTACTAGGCTATGAATAGACCAAGCGTGAAAATGTTCCTCTTATGCACTGTTATTATAATGGTGGTCATTTTACCCATGCTAATTAGAGACCCTTACTATCTTGATATTATGATCATGGTCGCTTTCAACAGTATTCTTGCTTTAACTTGGCGTACTATAATGCGAATCGGGCAATTAAGTTTCGGCCATGCCGCATTTATTGGAATTGGTGCTTATACCTCGGCGCTAATTGTTATGAAACTGGGAGTGTCCTTTTGGCTAGCCCTCCCAATTTCTGGTATAGTATCTGCTGTCATTTCGCTACTGATCGGCTTTACCACGCTTCGGCTTAAGGGAATGTTCTTTGCAATTACCACTTGGGCCTTCAATGAAATTATGAGATCCGCATATCTAATATTCAAAAATCCCTTCGGAGGAGCCACCGGGCTTTATGGAATTCCTGCCCCATATCATATTTATTTCTATGGGTTGCCTTTATTTAGCTTTGACAATAAACAGGCATATTGCTATTTAGCTTTTCTTTTATTGTCAGCAACGGTTCTCGTCCTGTTAAGGATCGAGAATTCCCGAATGGGTATGCTATTTGACGCTATCCGGGTTGACGACAATTTAGCCGAATCGATAGGCATAAGTTTAATGCGTTACAAGTGTGTTGCCTTTGCCATTGCTTGTTTCTTCGCGGGGATTGCTGGTAGCTTCTATGCTCACTATATCAGTTTTATCAGTCCATATTCCTTTGAGCTTACATTATCTGTCGATGCCATTGTCTTCTCTATGGTCGGAGGACTTGCCTCCATTATGGGCCCTCTTATAGGGGCGGGTGTCCTGACTATTCTTTCCAACCTTCTCCATGCAACTGGATTTTTTAAGATGATAATATTCTCTATATTTCTTGTGTTAGTCGTGCTTTTTTTGCCTGATGGCATTATAAGTGTTCCACAGCGTACAAAAATGTTATTAGCTCGAATTAGCAAAAAGGGGATGGATTAGAGAAAGCAAATATGGTTCTGCTTCAAACTAAAAATTTGACGAAAAGCTTTGGCGGTCTGACTGCAGTAAGCGATCTCAATATAAAAGTCAATAAGGGAGAGATAGTGGGGTTAATAGGTCCCAATGGGGCCGGGAAAACTACAGTGTTTAACCTTATAACCAGTTTTTTTCCACCAACCAAGGGAAATGTAATATTTAAAGGAGAAGACATTACAGGCCTTAAGCCGGACAAGATAGCTAAGAAGGGGATAGTCCGCACCTTCCAACTGACAAGACTTTTTGGTGAGTATTCAGTGGTCAAGAATGTGCTTATGGCTCAGCATCTACGCTCTCATATGAATTTCTGGTTGGAGTTTCTCATGCCTTTCTCTACACGCAGTAGAGAAGCTGCACTCCTCCAACATGCAGAGGAGATACTTAATTTGATGGGATTATACGAAAAAAGGAATGAATTGGCTAAGAATCTACCTCACGGTCATCAGCGATCTTTGGGGATCTCCATTGCTCTATCGGTACAGCCGGAATTGTTATTGCTTGATGAGCCGACAACAGGAATGAATCCGGAAGAAAGTAAAACCATGATGCAAAGAATTCAAAATATTGCTGATACGGGAATGACTATTGTATTGATCGAACACGATATGAAAGTAGTTATGGGTCTATGCCACAGGATAATAGTCTTAAACTATGGTAGAAAGATCGCTGAAGGGACCCCTCAAGAGATCATTGAAAACAGTGAAGTTATTCAGGCTTATTTGGGAGTGCCCGATGCCGTTGCTAAAAATTGATAATCTCAGTATTCATTATGAAAAAGTAAAGGCAGTTGATAGTGTATCCATGAACGTTGACCAGGGGTCCATAGTTGCTCTCATTGGTGCTAATGGAGCCGGTAAGACAAGCATTCTAAGAACCATATCTGGACTTAAACACCCTACATTTGGCGAGATCTGGTTCTCTGGACAACGCATTGATCGAGTGCCCCCACAGGATATAGTAAGAAGGGGTGTAGCTCATGTCCCTGAGGAGCGACAGCTCTTCCCTCGGATGACGGTTCTGGAGAATCTTAAGATGGGTGGTTTTCTGCGAAAGGATAGGAAAGAGATAAGCCAGAGTTTAGAAGAGGTTTACATTCATTTTCCTATTCTGAAGGAACGAGCAAAACAGCAGGCGGGGAGGTTAAGTGGAGGCCAACAACAGATGCTAGCGGTTGGGCGTGCTCTAATGGCGAGACCTCGACTGCTGCTCTGTGACGAACCCTCTCTAGGATTAGCCCCGTTGTTAGTTGCCGAGATCGCAAAGATATTGGGTGATATTAGGGAGCAAGGGAGGACTATACTCTTGGTAGAACAGAACGCCCACATGGCACTCAGTATTTCCGACAAAGGATATGTACTGGAAACAGGGTCCATCACTTTAACCGACGAAAGCAATGCACTTCTAAAAAATGAGCATGTAAAAAAAGCTTATCTAGGGGGTTAAGGGGTTGCTGAGAATATTTTTCGGCGCGTACTAGAGTGGTAACTGAAAGTGCAAAAGATTACGATATGTAAAGAATGGGAGGTGTAACTGGGGGCAGGTAGGAATTAACTTTAACGAAAGGAGGAATTTATGAAGATCAGAAGAAAAGTATTTAGTGTATTGGTTAGTTTTTTATTTATCTGGATTTTTTTCTTTACGTTAACCTCCGAACCAGCGGTTGCACAAACGACAGGAAAAGTTGTCGAACTGGGTGTCAACATGGCCTTTTCCGGCGGTGCAGCCTTCTGGGGTATTGGATACACCAATGCCTTCAAACTGGCTGCAAAGCAAATCAATGATTCTGGAGGACTTTTGGTCAGAGGGGAGAAATATAGGTGGGAGATAGTTACTTGTGACTCGAAATATGTCACTAGTGAGGCAGTGTCGTGTGCCAATAAACTAATTTACAAAGATAAGGTCAAGTACATGACTGTATTGGGTGGAGCACCGTCCATCGCCGTAGCTCCGATCACCACCAAAGAGAAAGTGCTTCAGGTCTGCTGGGCAGGAGGAGGCAAGGCCCTAACCAATCCCAGCCATCCCTTGGTATTCCGCCATTCTCCTGTTGATGTTCCTTCTGCCCAAATGGGGCTGTATGAATGGCTGATTAAACACAGGGGGATAAAGAGTATTGCGTCGATACACCCTGATGATGAGACTGGTTACAGTGCCGGCGAAGGGTGTAAGGAAGCCGCTGAGGCCACTGGTCTGAAAGTATTGGCTACTGAGTATTATCCTAGGAAAAGTACAGATTTTTACCCCATCCTCTCACGCATCATCGCTAAGAAACCCGACTGTATCGACACAGTTTTCTGTGGCCCCGGAGAATTGGCTTTGATAGCTAAGCAATTGCATGAGCTGAAGTATAATGGGATAAGGATGCTATATACGATTGACCCAGTAAAGTCCATTCAGGTAGCTGGAGCTGCGGCACTGGAAGGGGACTATTCCTTTCTCACATTGGCAAAGATGATTACCCCAGAGCAAAAGAAATTCTACCAAGATTATGTTGCCGAATATGGTGAATGGAATGAGCAAGGTCTTCTTGCCTATGATTTTGTGTTTACGCTAACAGAATGTATAGTAGAAGGCCAAACCTTTGACCCCGTGAAGATAGCATCTATTATGGAGAACAAAGAAATTCCTTACCTATATGGCAAAGGTTACTATGGAAATGAAGAGAAGTTTGGCATCAAACGATCGGGTTTATATCCCACGCCGCTTTGCCAGTTCAGGAACGGTGAGTGGCATCACGTTGCCTTTATTGAGCCCACAATCAAGCGCTAAGGAGAATGTGGCAGACAGCCATTTACAAAAAGGTGATTGTGCATTATTGCAGAAGTGATAACAACGATTGAACAGCTACAGAAAGAAAAATATGAATTATAGAAAGCGGCAAAGGGGAACTTGCGAATGATCACACTGGGGGGCCACAAAACACTTTTGACTAAAAACTTAACAAATTCCTAAAAAGGTGGGTGCGTATTAACCTGAATCCTGCGTGAAAAATGGCTTGGGGTTTCTAGGAGACAAAAAACATTCTAACTCAAAAGCCATAATACAAAACCTGGAAACCTACTCTTTGATTAGTCTTCTGCGAAACAAACCATTTGTTTCATTGATACGTAAACATTTCCCATGGCAATATCAGGGCGTAGAAATCACGCAGGATTCAGGATTAATTGTAGTTGCTAACTAATTTTCGTTGAGAAAATTTAACCCAAAATTAATGTGAAAAATATCAACCCCTGCTAATTCTAAAAAGCTTAACAAAATTGTCAGATCTATTTCTTTTGCATCTATCGAATTTTTTGTTGCCCAATATGAAATCGGGACTCTTATTCATTGATTATGGGGGTTGAAAAAAATGGTTAAAAAAATCCGAAGGAAGATAGATCTGAGGAGCATCTTGGCAATTACTTAATGCCGATTTCTGGTTTTTAAAGAAAGTTATATCTGGAGGTACGGAAAGATGGTTAATTTTGGTGAAAAGAAATTTATCCTCAATCTCATTGAGGCCTTAAACAATGACAAAATTTTTGAATTACAAACCCGGTGGTTTGATGGGTCAATTCTTTTAGAAGCGGGACAATCTCAATGCTGGCTTAAAGTCTATCGGGGCAAAGTTATCGACAGCCTTAATTATATGCCTATTCTGGGTTATACGTGCAAGATCGGTGGTCCTCCCTCTGCTTGGCAGATGCTCTTGGATGGTACCCGGTGCTTTCGAGACCTTACTCTCCCCGGCAAGAGGCATTTTGAGGATGACCCCTCTCTTTCCCAATTAGGCGTCATGACTAGAGATATTGTTATTGAAGGAAACATGATGGAGGCCAATCGGATTATAGGAGGCATTTATGCCTTGTCAAATTGTATTGTTAAAGTCTTAAAAAATAAGGGGGGGTAGACATGGCCATTTTAGAGCCCATTATCGGTAGGTATCTCAAATTGGGTGGCACGCGCATATTTTTTGATGAGATCGGCAGTGGGATTCCTATTGTATGTATTCATACGGCTGGGGCTAATTCGCTTCAATACAGGGAAATGTTACCGCTTCTTGCAGGAAAAGGTTTCCGGGCGATCGCTCCCGATTTACCGGGGCACGGCAGGTCTTATCTGGTAAACGATGAGCCTTTTAGGGATATGCATCCCTACGCGGAATTTGTTTGGAGTTTTGTTCAAGAGGTCTGTGAGGAGAAACCTGTTATTACAGGTTCCTCTTTAGGGGGCGACTTGACTTTAGACCTTGTCGCAAATCATTCGAAAAATATTCGAGCAGCCATTGCAATGGAAGGTGTAGCCCGGACGCCGCTTTTTCCAGATACAAGTGTTGCGGAGCAGCCAGCGTGGTATCCTGGGTGGCAGGCTGGGGTGGAGTACGGAGGGGTTCCTTCAAGCCTTAACAGGAACGCGAGCCCAGAACTTCTTCTGGAAGCTCGTTATGTTCATCGCAACGCCCAGCTCGTGGGTGCGGCTGATTTACAGTGTTGGTCTAAACATAACATCAAGGGGAAATTGGGGAGAGTTGAATGCCCTGTTTTGATTATCAAAGGCGAAGAGGACTTTCACATTCCCTTGGAATTGGCCGAGGAAACAGTTCAAGAGATTCCTGGGGCGGAGTTGCTTGTCCTGAAGGGTATTGGTCATTATCCCATGATGGAAGATCCCCCGCGAATTACAGAAATCATTGTTAATTTTGTCAAGAGAAGGGTAAAGTAGGGGGATAAGGTTCTGAAACTCCTGTTCCTTACCATCTGCTTTGTGTTTTTGGCAGGTGGAGTTAAGTCAGCCAATTAACTTCCCCATAATCCAATAGGCTTTTTTTGATAGGAAAGGAGGAAAAGCGTGTTACTGGAAGAGTTAGAAAAAAGAATCCGGGTATTAGAGGACATAGAGGCAATAAAGCAGCTTAAGTCCCGTTATTCTCAGATTGTGGATGGATCTTCCCCTGAAGAGGTAGAAAGACTTGTAACCGAAGATGCCTTTTTTGATTATGGACAAGTGGGCACACTTAAAGGAAGAAAAGCAATTAAAGAATTCTTTAAAAAATATCCTGAAGTGCGTCCATTACGGGTTCATTATTTTTCCCAGCCTGATATTCAGATTGAAGGTGATGAAGCATCTGGGCGATGGTATATGTGGTGCCCCTGCTCATCTGGCGACGGGAAAGCGCTGTGGTCCTCCGGCTTTCAGGACGACAAATATAAGAGAGTGAATGGCGAATGGCTAATAGCAGAGATCAAATTGACAAGCAACTTTCGCACAACATATGAGGAAGGTTGGCACAAGAAGAGGTTCATTGATTGAATACAGGTGTTTTGGACCCAAGGATCGTGATTGTGGGTTTATTAACTATTAAAGGGTCACGACTTATTACTCTCTCTTTTAAAATTACCTATGAATGATGAACAAAAGCTCAAAACAGTTAGCATAGAAATCACTCAAAGAAGCTTTGGCAAGCGGGTGGAATTAGGGTTGAAGATCCTGGCAGCCGCTACTGCACTTGTCTATATATACACGGCATGGTGGGGATTGCTCCCACCGCTGAAGCAACGGGCTATCATTCTTCTTGTCTGTTTGATATTCACTTTCCTTTACTATCCAATGCGTAAGAAAACACCCTGGGGCTGGACATTTTATGTAGACTGCAGCCTAGCTCTCTTATCGACAACTATCCTCATCTATATTATGTTAAACGAGACAAGAATTGCCTACCAAATGACAATAGCCCACCCGTTCGCCCTTGGCGTGGGAATGGTCTTCTTACTGCTTATTCTTGAAGCTACTAGAAGAGTCGCAGGGTGGATACTAGTGATATTGCCCTTTTCCCTCCTTGCTTACGCTCTCCTTGGGAAGCATCTTCCAGGTGTATTACATCATGCTGGAATTGATTGGGATTTCCTGATTACTATAGCCGCCTATTCAACAGAGGGAGGTATTTTTAGTTTGCCTTTACACGTTGCATCAACCGTGATTATCATCTTCTTAATTTTTAGTGCTTTCCTCAGTTTGTCAGGAGCCCAATTCTTCTTTATAGACCTTCCCCATGCACTCCTGGGATGGATGAGGGGAGGCCCCGCAAAAATGGCAGTGGTGGCCAGTGGCTTGTTGGGAACGCTCACAGGAAGCGTGGTGGCCAATGTTGTAGGTACAGGAGCCTTTACCATACCACTGATGAAGCGGACTGGCTATAAGCCGGAAATGGCGGGCGCGATTGAGGCGATGGCATCAACTGGGGGCCAATTTATGCCCCCGGTTATGGGCGCAGCTGCATTTATTATGGCAGAGTTTCTAAATACAAGCTATTGGAATGTGTGTGTTGCTGCCGCTATTCCCGCAATTCTTTACTATATCTCTTTGTTTTCTGTAGTTGATTTGGAGGCCGCAAAAACACGTCTTTCGGGGGTTCCGCGACATGAGTTGCCCAGCATAAGGAGGACACTTGCTGGTGGTTGGTTCCTACTCATCCCAGTGATAACACTCGTTCTCCTTATGGCAGAGAGATGGTCACCTATGAAGGCCTGTTTTGTTGCAATAGTGCTTACTGTTATCGTTTCTCAGGTCTCCATGAAGACGAGAATGGGACCGAGGAAGATTTTTGATGCATTGGAAAAGAGTGTAAAGGGTGCGGTTTTAGTAACAGTTGTCTGTGCTGCCGCTGGAATTATGATTTGTATCATCAATATGACAGGACTGGGAGTAAGGATGTCTTCATTGCTTGTCGAGATTTCTGGAGGATACCTTTTAATTCTTTTGCTACTGACCATGATCACTTCCATTATCCTCGGCATGGGGTTAACGACTTCTGCTTGCTATATTTTTCTTGCTCTTATTACAGCTCCTGCTTTAATTGAGATGGGGGTGGTGCCTATGGCTGCTCATCTCTTTATTCTATATTTCGGATGCCTTTCTGCCATCACCCCGCCAGTGTGTATAGGCTCGTATGCGGCAGCGGCTTTGGCTGGCAGCAAGCCGATGGTAACCGGTTTCCTTGCATGGCGTCTGGCCCTCGTCGCCTTTATTTTGCCATTCTTCTTCGTTTACCAACCGGCCCTAATTTTATTGGGAAGCATCGGTACGATTGCTCTAGCGATTGGAACCGCAATCGTAGGTGTCGTCAACTTTGCCATAATGCTTCAAGGGTATCTCTTTAAAAAAACAAGTAAACCCGAGAGGGTTCTTTTTGGCGCTGGTGGACTTCTTCTGATCTACCCTGGCCTATTGACAGATGTCATTGGGATCATCAGCATTGGAGTTGCTTTCGCCTCTCACATTCTATTAGGCAGAAGGAGGTTTTAGCAATTGACAGCGCGAAAGAAATTTAAACCATTTGACAATAATAGAGTTTAACAGATTAATATTGAAGCCTAACATTACAAATTAAGTGAGGGGAGGTGATACAAATGAGCCATTCAATGTAAGATATGATGGGATAGGTCTATTTAAAGAAAGGAGGGTTATGCAAATGAAAAAAAGAAAGATATTGGGTGCACTGGTCGTGCTGACACTTGTTTTGGCTATGCTCCTAGGTTCTGCTCAGCTAGCCCCAGCAGAAGATAAGATTGTAGATATTAAGATAGTGTCTGCTGCAGTCGGCTCAGGGACTTATGTCAATATTACTGCCATGTCGGCGATGATTAAGACAAATTCCAAATGGCTGAGAGCAACTCCAATTCCTACTCCCGGTTGGATTGATTCCTGCAGGATGGCTGGGGAAGGCAGGGCAGATATCGCCGGAACTGGATCGATAGACATCAATGCCATGATGAAAGGCATAAGACATTTTAAAGGAAAGCAGTACACTGGGCTCAAGTGGTTATGGCCTTTTATGTTTCCTCGAACATCTGTTGTTACATTGAAAGATTCTCCGTTTCGTGGCTTCAGGGACCTCAAGAATGCCAGGGTAGCAGTTAGCTTGCCGGGTTCCGCAGGAGAGACAGATGCCAGAGCAATCTTCGACGCGCTAGGGTTTGAGCCAAAGAAGATAATACACATGGCATACACGGATATGGCCTCCGCATTGAAGGATAAGACTGTAGATGTAGTGATACAAACATATTCGATAGGCGCTCCCCTTATGGTAGATCTTACAACTGTAAATGACTCTTACTTTATTCCAATGGATGATGATACTTGGAACAAATTAGAGGCTCTAGGGCTGGGTTACGTACGCTTGCCAATTCCTGCGAAGTCGTACCGCCTGCAAGATACTGAAGTATCTTGCCAGGCGAAAGGCGGTTATATGGTGGCAACTGACAGATTGAGCGATAAGATCGTGTACGAGGTGGCCAGATGTTTTTGGGATGATTTCGATAAAACCATAACATTAAATCAAAAGGTTCTCGGTGAATGTAGAGATACTGTCAAGACGACGTTAAATATTCCTGGGCCTTGCCCGATGCATCCTGGAGCCATGAAGTATTTTAAGGAAAAGGGAATGCTTAAGTAAACGACCCTAACAGGTAAGCAGATCCTCTGTCTGCTTACCTGTTAAATAGGAACGGCAATAGAATCAACCCGTGACGTAGGAATAATGAGTTCCATTTTCACATCCGCTTTTCGGTAATCTTTTTAAGATCAAACCGAACTTAGCACATCTTTGTCAAACACGGACCCATTTCTGCATCGACCGAATTTCATAATATTTTGGAAAATATGGAACTACAAATAAAAAATTTTCCTTTGAGTCGGTAATCAATTCTTAGCCAATATAAGATAAAAGGATTAAGACATTTTCATAGACTTGAGTCTAGTAAAAGGAATAAGAAATCCAATGGCAAATTTTGAAAAACTTTTTGAACCATTTCAGGTCGGAAATATCTTACTTAAAAATCGTATGATCATGGCCCCTATGGCTACAAATTTCGCCACTCAGGGCGGCCTCGTTACTGACCAACTCATTGATTTTTACGTGGAACGTGCAAAGAGTGGTATAGGGCTGATTATCATCGAGAGCACGTGTATAGATTCTCCCGTTGGTAAGAATGTGGCTCACGAGTTATGTGTGGATCGAGACGAGTGCATTCCGGGACTGAGACGCCTCGCCTCAGCAATACATGAAGCTGGAGCCAGGGTGGCACTTCAGATCCATCACGCAGGCAGTCTCGCCAAAACCTCGATCACAGGCATGCAGCCAGTTTCCTGCTCTGCAATTCCCAGTCTCGTCACTGGAGAAATGCCCAAGATTCTAAGTGTTGAAGAAATTGAACGCCTCGTTAAAAAATTTGCTGAAGGAAGTACGAGAGCTAAAGAGGCAGGCATGGACGGAATAGATTTGCACTATTCCCACGGTTATCTCATCACCCAGTTTCTTTCTCCCCTAACCAATCTTAGGACTGATGTTTATGGGGGACGTATTGAAAATAGGGCGAGGTTTCCGATAGAAATCCTGAGGAGGTGTAGAGAGGAAACGGGAAAGAATTTCTTAATCATGTGTAAATTGACAATAGACCAGTTCATCCCTGGGGGATTAACGTTGGAAGAAACTGGACCCGTTGCGAGGATGCTGGAGGACGCAGGCCTTGATGCAATCCATGCAACTGCGGGAGATCCGAATTCCTTAGAAAGTTGGCCAGTCCCTCCTATGTTTAGCCCTCGGGGATGTTATGTCTCTTTGGCTGAAGGACTAAAACGATATGTGAAGATCCCTGTGGGAACTGTAGGAAGAATTCATGAACCGGGCTTAGCCGTCCGGATCTTGGAGGAAGGTAAAGCTGATCTTATAAATTTGGGTCGTTCTCTTTTGGCAGATCCCGAATTTCTAATCAAAGTAAGAGAGGGAAGGATGGAGGAGATACGACCTTGCATTGCATGTAATCAAGGTTGCCGGGGGAGAGACCGGACTAAATACTTTACGGTTCATTGTTCTGTGAATCCTGAAATCGGAAAAGAAAAAAAATATCGAATTGAATCTATGGTGACAAAACGTAAAAGGACTTTGATTGTGGGTGGAGGACCTGCCGGGATGGAGGCAGCCAGGGTAGCTTCGTTGAGGGGGCATGATGTTACCCTTTGCGAAAAGACGGGAGCTTTAGGAGGCCAGCTTCTTCTTGCCGCTAAGCCCCCGGGGAGGGAAGAGATTGACAATTTCACGCGCTTCCTCTGTCATCAGATGGTCAAACAAAAAGTAAAGTTATCATTGAATCAAGAGGTTAACCACGCATTCATTCAAGAATTTAATCCTGATGTAATTATCTTAGCCACGGGCTCTATACCTCTCAGCTTGTCAGAAATTGAAAAAGTGGAAAACCGAGTTTGTTATGCTCATCAAGTCTTAAGCGGTGAAAAAGAAATTGGAAAGAAAGTTGTGGTCATAGGAGGAGGATCTGTAGGAAGCGGGACAGCGGATTTTCTCGCAATCAGAGGCTATGACGTAACTCTCCTCCTGCGTAGGACCGATATCGGATCGAAATTAGAACCCTCCACTAAAATGGTGATACAAAGGAGACTACGAGAGAGTGGCGTCAAAATCATTCAAAAAGCACTTCTGAAAGGGTTTGCAAACGGAAAGGTAAGAATTGAACGTGAGGGAATTGAAGAATATCTCGATGCAGAGACTGTTATCCAGGCCATTGGGGCAAAACCAGATAACTCCCTCTATATAGAGATAAAAGGAAAAAGAAAAGATGTTTATGCTGTTGGGGATTGCGTTGAACCCAGGGGGATTTTGGAGGCAATCGCAGAAGCCTCCGAAATTGCGAGAATCATTTAACTAAGATTCACTGAGGCACTTTTGATCTAGAATACTGAACTCGATGGGTCACTTGCAGATCACTTTTTGGTATTCGGCCGGGGAGAAGATCTCAAGAATAATCGTTTCATCCTCCATCGCTTCAATTTGATGGGGTTGATTTTTAGGGATATGAATGAAATCTCCTGTTTGAACCATCCTTTCCTTTCGGTTAAGTTTCACTTTGACTTTCCCTTTAAGGATATGGGAAATCTGCTCGCTCTGATGTCTATGTCTCTCTCCTATGTGTCCAAGCCTTAGAGTTAAGAGAATAACTTTTATCTTTTCTCCCTTGAAAACCCGGCGGGATTTAAAGGGGGTAGCTGTCTCTAATGGAAGATCTTTCCAAGAGTAACAGGTCATGTTTTCTCACCTTACTTACTGGACAGCCCACCCGCCATCTACTAATATCACTTCCCCTGTCATATAGGTACAAGCATCAGAGGCAAGGTAAACGATGAGAGAAGCAATCTCTTCTGGCTCCCCAGCACGCCTCAAGGGAATCTCTTTTGTCTTTTCATCATGAATGGCTTTGGCATCCGGAGCTGTACTCATGAGGCCAGGTGCAACGGCATTGACCAGGATGTTGTAGGGCGCCCATTCCAAAGCGAGAGCCCGAGTCAGTTGGATAAGGCCCCCTTTGCTCGCACAGTATGGAGCACGGTTTGCCATCCCCTGGAGCCCAATCCGGGAAGAGATATTAATGATTCTGCCTCCTCTTTGCTTAACTAAAAACGGTCCTACTGCCTTACAGCAAAAGAAGGCACCTGTTAGATTTGTGTCGATCACATTTCTCCATTCATCCTCGGTGATTTCCAAAAGAGATTTATCAGATCGAGTCGCAGCATTATTAACGAGAATATCAATCCGTCCAAACTCCGAGATGACCTTTTGGACTACTTTTTCCACCTCAGAGAATTGAGTGACATCCACGGGGATCGCTAAGGCTCTCCGCCCCTTCTCCCTGATCTCCTCGGCCGTTTTTTCGATTTCAGATAGGGTCCTTGAAATCACTACAATATCTGCACCTGCTTCAGCGAGAGAGAGGGCAATCACTTTACCTAAATTACGTCCAGCCCCAGTGACAAGACCGATTTTACCTTGAAGTTCAAATTTTTCTAAGACTCCCATCTTTGCCTCATGAATGGACAACTTTGCTTACCATCTTTTGGAAATCTTTGTCTGAGACCGGTTTTTTTGTTCGTTCGGCCTGCTTCTTAACCTCCCCTAGAAGGACATCCATCTTTTCTTCGGGAATTGTCAAAGAAAGCTCTTTCAGTTTCATCTGAATAGAATATTTCCCACTCTTCTTCCCAAGGACAAAACTGAACTTCTGTCCAACCACATCCGGAAGGTATGTTTCGGAGATAAAAGGGTTTCCTTTGGCAAAACCTTCTAGGCCTGCCCCGCTCTCAAAGGTAAAGGAATTTTGTCCGACAACTGCCTTATGGGGTTGTAGCTTCACGCCAGTGAATTCTTGAACTAAAAGAGAAACCTCGTGAAACCTCTCGTACTTTAAACCGAGGTCAAGTCCGTAAAGGAGACGCAGAGCGACAGCGACCTCTTCTGTAGAGGCATTTCCTGACCTTTCTCCCATCCCATTAACTGTGGTGGAAAGCACATTGGCCCCTGATGCAGCGGCAATAATCGTATTGGCGACAGCCAAACCAAAATCGTCGTGGCAATGGATTTCAATAGGAAGGTTTGTCAATCCTCGTATTTTCTTAATAAGAAATCCAATTCCATGAGGAGAAATGCATCCCCGAGTATCTACGATGCGCAACCGATCCACATGCCCGTGGCCGAGGACTGTCTGAATATACCTTGAAAGAAAATCAAAATCAGCTCGGGTCGTATCGAAGGGGCTAAATACGACGTATAAGCCTTTCTCATGGGCAACACGGGTCATCTCTATAGCTGTCTCTATTACTTTTTCGTAAGGCCATTTGAGTTTCTCTTCGATGAGCAAGCTACTAGATGGTAGGCTGCACAAAATTCCCCAGACGCCACAATCTTTGGCAATCTGAATCTCCTCCTTTCTCGCCCGGCAAAAAGCGAGGATCTTTGCGTGACCCACAGTCTTAGCGATTTTCGTAATCGTCGCCCTTTCTTCCAAAGAAATGGCAGGCATACCTGCTTCTATTTGGTGAATTCCAAGTTCGTCAAGTGCCAAGGCGATCCGGATCTTCTCCTCCCCAGTTAATACCACCCCGGGTTGTTGTTCTCCCTCCCTGAGGGTACAATCACTGATTGAGATATCAGACAGTTTAATCTCACCCTGCACCTCCGGATCAAAATTATAGTTACTTACATACCATTTCTCTCTTATCCACGGTTTGTCCATAGGGTCCCCTTTTAATCGTGCAAATGATCATCGTATGAACACTGAGTCAGAACTTCATTTCCTTTGTCAACAATGGCAACAATGTTACCCAAAGCCACTGTCCCTCCACCAGGGATGCCAGGAACGACTAATGTTGGTTCCAGGGAGAAAACCATACCTGGCTCAAAAAGAAAGTCTGGTGAATCAGGTTCAATATACGGAGGCTCCCAACCCCCTACACCGATCCCATGAGCGAGGGGAGATTTGAGGGTATGGGTTTCATAGCCATTTTGTCTAAAAACCTCCCTCACGCTTTTCATCCCTTCCTGGCTTTTCACCCCCGGCTTCATTACCTTCAACGCTGCCTCCATGGCCATATAGACCGAACCATAAATTTTTTTCTGTTGAGAGTTTGGCTTACCACAAATAAACGTTCTTTTAGTTTCAGAGAACATGCCATTAAAATATCCTCCGAAACTGACAACGATCAAGTCTCCATTTCGAAAACATCGATCTGTAGCAAAACGGCTCAAAGGAAAGAGATTTTCCTCTCCAGATGCAACAAAAGGAATCCCCTGAGGAATCTGCATGCCTAAACGGTACATTTCGTACATCCCTTCACCCAGAGCCTCTCCCTCCCTCTTCCCTATCTCAATCGCCCCTTTTGCAACCTCCATCGCCACATCGACACAGACCGAAGAAACACGGAGGGCTTTGACTTCCTCTTCCTTTTTCCTGATCTTTGCCTCATTGATGCATTCTTCTCCTGCCACAAACTCAGCCTCCGGCAAAATTTCCCTGAGAGCCTCATATAGATCGAAAGTAATAAGGTCTACCCCAACTCGACCCCCCGTGATGTCCAATGTTTCAAAAGCTCTTCTTAAGTTGGGAATCGTTTTCTTCACCTGGTCTCGACTTTCCATAAGGGGCATGGGGTAAATTTGTTCGGGGTTGATCCAGTAACTCGTGGCCTGACGGTGCTTTAAGTTCCCACTTGCTACAAAGCAAACGGCATCCCTCCGGCCCTTTTTAACGATTGCGGCATTACGAATAGGCACGGAGGGAAACCAGGAAGGGAACATATCGGTAGCATATTTAATATTTTCCACACGAAAACAAATCAGTGCGTCAAGGCCGTGTTTCGCCATTTCCGCTTCAAGATTCTTCTTTCTTTCTTCCCTCAATTTTTCGAAATCGATGCGACGGACCCAATCTGTAAGCAAGTACATCAAAAACCTCCTCCTGGCTTACGATAGCAATTTTTCGTCATAAGGGGTTTTGGTGAGCACTTCATTTCCATCTTCCGTAATGAGGATCTCATCCTCGATTCTCACGCCACCGCCTCCGGCAACACCCGGGACGATCAATGTGGGTTCGATTGAAAAAACCATTCCAGGCTTCAGTTCAAAACGATTGGTGGTGATGCTGGGATCCCCAAAGCTGGGCGGCTCTGTTCCTCCTATTCCGATTCCATGTCCTAATAGGGTCAGATGGGCAAATCTTTCCATGTTCTCTCTCCGGTAAACCTCGAGCTGAGCCTCGTAGACCTCCTCGCTACTTGCCCCGGGTTTCATGGCATCGATCACGGCCTTGAGGGCCTTATAAACAGTCTGATAAATCTTTTTTTGATCGGGGTTTGGTGTCCCACAGATAAACGTACGAGTCATCTCGGCATACATACCATTGAAGCACCCACCGATATCTACAAAAACTAATTCTCCATGGCGAACGATCTTATCCGAGGCAAATCGGGCAAGAGGCACGAGATTCTCCTCCCCAGAAGCAACAATCGACTGACATTGGGCTATCTCCATCCCCAGACTACAGTAAATTCGAGTTGCTTCTCCCAAGAGTTCACATTCCCTTCGCCCTGGTTTCGCAGATCTCATCAAGGCATTCATTCCCATGTCTACACAAATTGAAGAGAGCCTCATCGCTTTGATTTCTTCCTGATTCTTAATCATTCTTGCTTTCTTTACGCATCCATCTCCATCAACAAAGTCTACCTTAGGGAAAGCTTTCTTAAGGCTGTTCAGTATTGGAAGCGTTAAGATATCCACGCCTATCCGCCCCTGGGTGAGTCCGAAGTCACGCATGGCCTCAACTAGAGTACGGATTCCCTTCTCTCTGCAAATCTGGTCATCTATTCGGAAGAAGCTACGAATGTTTTCCTCTTTCAGCCAATAGATCGTCCGCCGTCGGTGTTCCAAATCTGCCTCATCCACAAAACAAACAGGATCCTTATTAGGCATGAATAGGGCAGCATTTCGAATCTGGAAGTAAGGAAACCATCCAGGCCGAAGGCCTGTAAGATATCTTATGTTTTCTGCCCGAAGGGCAAGAAGTCCGTCCAACCCAAAGAGAGCCATCTCCTCAGAAACTTTCCTTATACGCTCTGATCGCATTCGGTCAAAATCGATCCTTTTTATCCAGTCAGTCAAGAAATACATGGTTGTCCCCTTATGGTTTTTTAAGAATCTGCGGATTGGCTATATTCTGAATTTCGGGTATCTCTCCTTTAAGGACTTTTACCACATTTTCAACGGCTGTATTCACCAGCCTCACCCTTGCGCCTAACGAACTTCCCCCCATATGAGGCGTTACCACAACGTTCTCCAAAGAAAGGAGTGGATTGTTAATATCCGGGGGCTCTTTTTCAAAAACGTCCAATCCGGCTCCTGCGATCCATCCTTCTTTCAGCGCATGGTAAAGAGCACTCTCCTCGATGATGGAACCTCTTCCCGTGTTTATGAGGAAGCCCGTTGGTTTCATACATCGAAGCTCTTCTTCCCCGATTAGGTGGAAGGTTTCTGGAGTGAGTGGAAGATTCAAAGAGACGATATCAGCAGTCCTAAGGAGCGTATCTAGACCGACCAATTTTACCCCAAGGGCATCTGCCTTTTCTTGGGATACATAAGGGTCATACGCAATCAGGCTTACCTCAAAAGACCGTATTTTGTTTGCTATGCAGGAGCCAATTCTTCCCAAACCCGCAATCCCGAGCGTCGCCTTTTTCATTTCCATACCCAAAAATTTCTCATTCCGCCAATCTCCCCCTCTTCTTAAGCTCTCCATCGCAAAAGGAATCTTTCTCGTCACGGCTAATATGAGACCAATGGTAAATTCAGCCACCGTATCCTGATTCACCCCCGGCGTATAAGTGACAGGGATCCCTTTGGATGTTGCAGCATCTAAGTCGATCGACTCAACACCCACACCATATTTCCCTATGACCCTCAGCTTCTCCCCCGCAAAAATGACTGGCCGGGTCATAGGGGCTTTCGCCGTTACCAAAACACCATCCACATCTTGAACGATCCCTATAAGTTCTTTCTCGGTATAGTTCTTTACACCCCCTACGATCACCTCAGCGACCGTTTCCAAAAATTCCTTCTGAGTTCCCAAGGGCGGTAAAAACTCTGAAACCCAGACCTTATACCCCACTTCTCTACCCTTCTCTTGATTCTATCCCAACGTTTGGTATTCGATCTTCAAGTAAACACGATCTTCTTCTCTGAAAGGAAATGTTTAAGTTCCCTTCGTCTCTCTTCTGATATTCAATCCAGATTTCGTAAACTCCGACAGAACCTATCCCTGTTTCCTTTCCACGAAATAACGTATACGCACCATTTTTCCGAAATTATTGGTCATAAATACACCATCATCGTTTAAAAGTCAAGGGAAAAGGGCTTTGAGATAACCTTTAAAAAACTTGACTTTTCCTCATATTCAACTATTATTCTTGTAATTATTGGAATGGAGGATGAAATATATGGCGTCTGAATTTTCCCATGAGAATGCAAATATGATTAAGCTCATTAAGGGCGGTAAAATTTTTGCACCAGAAGATATAGGCATTCAGGATATTCTGATCGTCAACGGCAGCATCTTAAAGATTAGTCGAGAAATTTCAGCTAACCTCGGTCCCAAGCTGGAAAGTGAGATTTACGACGCGAAAGATAAGATTATCTGCCCTGGGTTGATCGATTCTCATATCCATCTGATCGGAGGCGGCGGAGCAGGAGGTTGGATCGCCCGGACGAAGGAAATGCCTGTGGAAAGAATTGTACGGCACGGTGTCACCACGGTGATTGGATGTCTGGGGATGGACCATGTCTCAAGAAGTGTTCAGACGCTGACCATTAAGGCTAAAGCGCTCGAAACCTCCGGAATCTCAGCCTATGTTTTTACAGGTTCATGGATCTTTCCTCCAGCCACGATCACCTGCTCTGTAGAGGAGGATTTACTCTTCGTCGATCCTGTAATAGGAATGAAACTGGCAATTGGTGAAGCTGGGTCGACCCATCCCACTCGGAGGGATTTGAAGGACCTTTTAGGCCAGATGCGGAGGGGTTCACTGCTGAGCGGAAAAGCAGGTATACTCCATATCCATTTGGGTCCGAGGTCACAGGACGGGGTAAGAATGTTTCAGGAAATCTTATCCGAAGTGAAGTATCCTTTTCATAAAGTCATTTTCACTCACGCCAACCAATCGAAGGAGATCTTTAATCTCACCGTAGAATATTTAAAGCAAGGTGGAGCGATTGACTTCACAGCCTCACAGATCCCTGCGGAAAAACCTGGGTGCATCAGAGCCAGTGAAGCATTCAAAACACTTATGGATGAGAACCTCCCCGTAGAGAGAGTAACCTTTACATCCGATAGCAATGCTTCAAGGGTGCTCAAAGATGGAAAAGTCGTCTATATTGGAATAGAACACCTTTTTTCAGAGGTTATTAGTCTTGTGCTCGAGCAAAAGATTTCCTTCTCTTCTGCTCTGAAGCCTGTGACAACCAATCCGGCAAAGTTGTACCAAATCGATCTTAAAAAGGGAAGTTTAGATCCAGGAAAGGATGCTGATCTTGTGATTCTCAACGACAGGTTGGAGATCATCGACGTCATGGCAAAAGGGCGCTGGGTTGTGAAAAAAGGTGAACCGGTTATCAGAGACCCAGTATAAAGGAGGAAGGAAATGAAAATAACTAAGATTGAGGCCATTCCTTTTTTCATTCCTTTTGAACCCGAACTCGCTCTAAAATTCAAATACCGAACCTCTACGGCAGCCGAGCACGTCTATATTCGGGTCCATACAGACGAAGGGATCACAGGTATTGCTGAGGCCCCAGCAAGACCTCAAATCTATGGAGAAACTCAACAATCCATTGTGGCGGCCATCGAAAAACTTCTCGCTCCGCTTCTTCTCGGTTTGGATCCATTTGACCTCGAAAAGGTCCATGCAAAAATGGACCAATTGGTCCAAAACCTTACGGCAAAAGCGTCTATCGATATGGCCATTCATGATATTATTGGAAAGGCACTCCATCTCCCTCTGTATAAATTCTTAGGGGGTTGGTCTGACGGCCCCGTTCCTCTTTCCTGGATGGCGGGGATCAAGCCAAAGGGGGAAATGGTTAAGGAATGTGAACGCTTTTTGGCAATCGGGATCAAGGCATTCAAGCTCAAGATAGGTATTGATCCAAAAGAGGATGTGGAAAACTTTAAGGAAGTTCGGAAAGAACTGGGGAAAGACGTACTGCTCTATGTGGACGGAAACCAAGCCTATTCTCCAAAGGTTGCACTCAAAGTAATCAGAGAGATAGAGGACTATGGACTTGCTTGGGTGGAAGAACCTTGTCCTGTTTGGAACATAAAAGGAAGAATCGAGCTCGCCCGTTCTATCTCGGTTCCAATTTTGGGTGATGAGAGTTGTTTCACTCCTGAGGATGTTCTAAGAGAAGTGGAATCCGGAGCAATTGGAATGGTGCTCATCAAAGTAGCCCGAACGGGCTTTTATAAGACGAGAAAAATTACTCACCTCTGTCATACAGCGGGCATTCCGTGCTTGATAGGAAGCCAGGGAGATTCGAGCATCGGCGCGGCGGCGAGCCTCCATGCTGCTGCCGCTTTCAAGAATATTCTCTATCCTGCCGAATGTTCTTACCATCTCAGGATGAAGGGTGATCTACTGAAAGTACCGCTTTCCCTCTCTCAAGGGGCCTTAGAGATCCCGAAGGAACCTGGTTTGGGAATTGAGATTGACGAATTGAAATTAAAGCAATATCGCCAATCCATGGGTTCATGAATTTCTTTTTTCTACCAACACGACACCCGTGTCCGCGTCGACCCAAACATAGTCGCCTGTCTGAATGGTAGTGATTGGATCTTTGTCGAGGCGGTCGACCAGTGGAATCCCTGCGACGATTGCTCCTGTCGCAATAATCGACTCTGCCTTAACATTGATGATGGCCACAGGAGCTGTTCCCTTCCTTGCGGAAGCGTAAAGCGTTCTTGAGCCTCCTGTTGAACCTTTGCCATGGGGAAAGATGAGAATCTTGCCCGTCACCTTCACCCCTGCCAATTCATGGTTCCGGTCGACGATCACGCCTGTCTCTCTATCCAAACCTCCCCAGAAAGAAATGGGTTCCTTTGTAACCACGGCCTCCCCTTCTGCCTTACCTTTGGTAATCCCCCGTCCCTCAAGTCGTATTTTCATCTCAATCGCTCCCATTTTCCTCGAAGTGCCG
>SMTZ1_10001925_pt1 | contig 21226 bp, 14 predicted proteins | sample DeeMarSWOR136_30_FD_25667 | JGI IMG/M metagenome (IMG submission 25667) | reverse complement strand
ATGGTAGACGGGCAAAAATTGCAATTGATTTCATGGAAGGAGAAGTGAGAGGAAGAACCGATGAGCAGATATTCTTTGTCACTGACAAATTCTTACAGAAATCTCAGAAAACAAAAATTCCTATTGCTGGCAAAGATGTCAAAATTTTCGTTCCCGACTATACAGACTATCTGATTCTGAAGATAATGGCTGCCAGACCTAGCGACATTAGAGACATAGCAACATTAGTTTGGAAAAAGGGTATTCCAGAAGACGTGGAGGAAAGAGCAGAGAAAACGGAAGGGAACCTTTATCACAACAGAATTTACTGAAGAGATAAAAGAGGAAGTTCTGAAAGAGCTGAAGAAATTACTGTAATTCAGCGCGCGCGTTCAATTTTTAGGTACTTGTTGATGGTTGTTCCTTTTGATAATTACAAATTTGATTGTACAAGAGATAATCTGATGTTACTGTTTTCTGTTGAAAAAATGGAGAAAAAAGAATAGATTAGGGAATAGATTAGGGGTTATATTTGGTTTCCTTCTGTTGACATCAAATTGAATCTAAGGAGTTGGCCAGCCCATTACTCTGCCCCCTCACCATTGTCTATCCCAATTAACGCCTGCTTTATCTACTAGTTTTATGCGCGCGCGGTTTTTTTGCATCTTCCAATGAAGTCTTCGCGCACTGGATGAAATATGTCAAGCATTATGAAGGGTTCGTTACCTATAGCTGTGTCGCCATGGAGAACATTAGCTGGAATGCAGTAGAAATCGCCTTTCTTAACTATTTTTTCCTCATCTCCTATCCTTAAGCTAGCCTTACCACTGTAAACCATTCCAATCTGCTCTTGCGGATGCGAATGTAAGGGCACAGTATGTTCTGGCAAAGTAATATTCAAAACCATCATCATCCTTTCACCGTGCAATCCTGTTAAGACAATAGTTTCCAAGCCTTCCATTTGCACGATTTTTACAGCTTTAGCAAGATTAATAAAATATGGAATTTTCTTTTCTATCAATCTTTATCCTCCAGCAGCTCCTTTAATCGCACGCATTAATGGAGAAATTTAACCCTTAAGTACCATTAAATATGTTATGTACATAATTGGAAAGTTGATGTATCAAGCAGCTTTTTGGTGACATCGATGACTTAATTGAGACCTTTAAAAGTTGGGGGATACGCAAAGTGAGGTTTTTTCAAACCCGAGATGCAGATTTCATCCCACGAGCGTTGAAGCTACCGTTTATTCTGGGAACGATAGGCATTATCAGTGGAGAAAAATGAGCTTGATTTCTGCCTATTGAGTTCTATTCACTTCCAATCTTCTTTCTAACTACTTCACTTGTCATACGCTGACGCTATTCAATCTTCATTATCCAGCGTCAGCTTCCAGAGGCAAGTGGTGGTGGTGCGTTAAATTTTAACCCATATACCCAAACCCAAACATTTGCGTGTTCGTGCTCTCGCATGTGTGTATGCTCGTGCCTGCGTACCTACTTGTACGTGTGTGCTTTACCGCCTGCTCGCCTGCTCTCACACACACGTAGAAAAAATGCGCACACTGTCGCATGCTGACAAGGAAAAAAGGGGGAATTTGGGTGGTTTTTCGGATGTTTTAAAAAAGTTTATTTTCACAATTAATTTTGCGCGTTCTTGCATGTATTAATATAGTATGATATTTTTACTTCTTTTGTTTCTTCGCTTTCCTTAATATTATTTCTTCGGATTTGCCTTCGCTTGCTTCCCTTACTTCACGTTCGTCTAGATGAACTGGTTTTGCCTTTCCCATTATTTCTTCGGATTTGCCTTCGCTTGCTTCCCTTACTTCACGTTCGTCTAGATGAACTGGTTTTGCCTTTGTCTCTTTTGCCTCCATTTCTATCTACCCCTTCACCAGACATAGATTGTCTTGATGAAACCAACTGGGTCTTCATTAATATCTACGAATCTATTGTTGGCTTTTGCATGTGCAGCGAGAGTGGTCATATTTATGTGGGCATCATCATTATTCTCCCTGAACTTCATCCAGCCGAAACCGCCATCAACATATACCCAACTATTCGTGTCTTCATGTCCGCAATATAGTGCCAAAATTTTTCTTCCATAACGCCAAGCCAATTCTCTTTTCCTCCTTTCATTTTTCCAAACTGGAGGAATATTTACCATGCGTGCAATATGATGGAATATTCCTCACAATTATGCTTTGGATTAAATTTCTTAAATAATTTTCGGTATGACCCAAAATTCTATTTCTTAATTCAAGACATAAGCAGGCTGCGCGCGCATACTATTTAGAATGCTCTTGCTCCCTTCTCAATTCTCCTAATTCGGAACGGCGTTCAAGAGGTTTATGGTTAAAAAGATCTGCTTTTTTGATTCGCGCGTGCGTGAGGAAATAAAGTAAGGTGTCAGGCAAAATAATTTAAATGGTTGATCATTTATAACTTTTAATAATACTTTTCATTATAATTGAAATATATACACCATAAATTTTATTAAATATATGATTGAATGGTATATAACATCGAGGAAATACTAGAATATTCTGGTTGTGTAAGTAATGGTAAGAAAGTGGATTTCAATTCTGAATAGTATCCTCTTAATCCTGTCAACATTGTGTTTCTCGTCCTTTTTAGTCGGTGCAACTCCAGCTATTGGCTCTACTACCGTGACATTACAATCCATCGCAGATGCGTATGTAAATGCCTCAAGCACAGAAACAAACTATGGCAGTTCAGATTCACTGTATATTAGCGCCAACTCGAAACTAGACTTCACTTACGTCATGTTTGACTTGTCCAGCCTTCCGCCAGAAGCTAATATCCTGTCAGCTTACCTCAATATGTATCTTTTGTCAACAGGCGGAGACATCTATACCGGGGATGATTATGGGGCACATTATTGCTCAGACAATTCTTGGACAGAACATGGAATTACATGGAACAACAAACCGAGTTTCGTCTCGGAACCTACATATACTCTAGCCTTTGGCTTTTGGTATACTGTGAAAGATTACAAGTCATGGGATGTAACTGCAGATGTGAGGAACGCGTTTTCATCAGGATTCTTAACGGAAGTCTTAAAATTCGAAGATAAAACAGGTGATGGATATGCAGTTTTTAGGTCAAAGGAGGATACACAAAAGCCAAGATTGAAAGTTGAATATTCAACGAAACCTGTTTTTAAGGTTCATTTTGAATCTACTCAGGATACAGGAGTTACCAACAATCTGGGGCTTACAACCATTGCCGATTATATCTTTCCATTTCCGAGCGACAATGATGTTGTTGCAGGAGATTATCAGGTAATATACAGCGCTGGGTACACTTTTTTGATGTGGGAAACTAGTGGTGGCGTTACCGTATCCAATCCAAATGATGCTATCACAACTATAACGGTTTCTGGTGATGGAACTTTAAGGGCTGTAGGAAACGTAGATCAATTAGAATATGCTTATGACCGTGAACAACGGGAGGGTGGGTTATTACAAGAGACGGGAGATATTAATGCTGTTAGATTTACTCCGTTGTTTACAAATCAACTATTGAAAGCTCGTTTCTACATAAGTAAAATTTCTTCATATCGTTCGGAAACGTTCAAAGTTCACATTATGGATGAAAACCGCAATGATCTGATTACACCTTTTGAGCAAACTCCAACTTCTGTTGGCTGGTTTGATGTAGACCTTTCATCTTTTGAGATCGAGGTAAATGAAGGAATAGATTTCTATATTGGAATGGAATGGATGACGGACTATAATCCTGTTCTGGGAGGTTATAATGTAAATCCTTCTCACCGAAGTTGGGAGTGGAATGGAACAAGTTGGCTACAAAAGACATACAATTTTTTCATTGAAGAGGGGCACACTGATTGTATGATAAGGGCTGTTGTAGGTAAAAACGGTCAGACAATTGCTGAACCTATGATAATTCACCATATGATAGTTGCTGATGGAATAGATTTTCAGGTTACAACAAAAAGCAATTCTACCATTTCAAATTGTCAATTTAACAAAGATGATAAAGAGCTCTCATTTGATGTTGCAGGAACAGCGAGTAGCTATGGATTTTGCAATGTCACAATACCAAACGAGTTGCTTGGAGGTCCTTTCAGTGTTACAAGTGATGAGCAAACAATAGGCGAAGTACTTTCATCGAGTAATTCCACGCACACATGGCTTCATTTTATATACCCTCAAACTACAAGCAGCATTGAAATTACCGGTAACACAGTAATTCCAGAATTTTCATCAGCTATAATCTTGACACTATTCACTAGTCTTGCTATCATTGCCGTCGCATTAGCAAAGAAAAATGTTGTACACTAACAGCAAAGACTAAACAACAAAGTGAAAAATTAATTCTCGTATCTCTTGGTCTCTAATCTGATTCTTAGTTGCGCACAATTTCTTTTGTTGAATTAAGTTTTTATTTGCGCTGTCTCATACGCGCGCATCCAACGTAATATAATAAAAATTCTTAGCGACAAGCCCCCTTTGTGCCAGCACTGTTGACAGCACCGAAGTCAGCGCCATTATTGACGCCCGTGGTGCATGTTGATTTCACACGCGTGCGCTTCCTATTTTGTTGTTATTGTGTATAAACAGCCAAGTGGTTTTAAAGCGTCATCAATTTTTTTTATTAGGTCATTGATCTGGACTGTTTCAGGTTCTTCATGCCACTCGAAAAAGAAATCATATTCACCTAGTTTTTGCCCATGTTTGCTAATTATACTATGACATCTCTTGACTGGAACTACAACACCAGTTCTCTGCGAAAAAAAGCCGGGAATAGTAACATCAAACGTCTCTACCGGACTTCCTCCTAGATCTCCAGCAATTCTTGGTGAAAGATCTTTTTGTATGACGTAATCCATTATACATACTTCAGGCATATCGACAGCGACTTTTTCAAGTTCTCTTATTGCTTCTAATATGGGTGGACCATAGATTTTAATATAGCTTCTCATAGACGTTCCTATATGTTTTTAGTATATTAGGATATTATAAAAATTACCCACAACTTTTACTAACTAAAAGTCTAAGAAATACTGATTTGCGCGCGCATAAATGAGAGAGTTTTTAACCCCAACCCAACACACAAAATTAAAATTTAACCCAATCAACTAACCTCCCCAAAAAGCCTCTAAAGGAGTACAGTTAGGCTTGTGTATGCAGTCTATAGTCAACACAATTTTCTGTTAAATAACAAAAATGGGTCGAATATTACTTAAATATTTTAGGCTCTCACAGTAGAATTCCAAAACAGGTTTTTTATATATCCATTTTCTCATCTTGATTGCTGCGAACAGGTTAATTCCGTATGTTTTTTTCCACATTTTGTCATAATATTTGGGGGTGTTCTCGGCTATTGCTTGGGCCGCTAATTCGCCATCCAAAAGAGCATACAGTATGCCTTCTCCTGATATTGGATCTACATGACCGCCCGCATCGCCAATTAATGCCCAATTGGTTCCTGCTAGTGGAGTGTTAAAAATTTTCGTATCTTTTACATTAGGAATTAAAGCTGCCCAACTAGAGGTTTTCTTGATTTTGGGGTAATTTTGTTGTATAAACATATCTAGCTCTTTTTTTAGTCCATGGGAAGTTGAAATTTCGGTAGTTGATATTCCAATACTGGTATTTTCCGCTCTTGGAATCACCCATATGAAGCCTTTACGGTATGGTGAGAACTTTATGGTAACATCTTGGTCTTCCATCTCGTCAGCTAAATAACCTAAGCACAAGCCCTTATCCTTTCTCGTTAAAGGATTAATGATTTCCTTTCTGGTTAAACTATTAACGCCGTCAGCCCCAATTACAATCTCAGCTATATAGGTACGGTGTGTTGTTTTTAGCTGCCACAAATTACCTTTCTTTTTTAAAGTAACGACTTTTTCCTTAATCAGTTCTGCACCTTTCTCTATGGCTCTATCGACTAAATATTGATCGAACTTCAATCTTGAAAAACCCAGAAACCAATTTCTGAGACAAATACACGTTTGGTTCCCAAAGGGGGAAATAAAATTGATTTTGTTTATTCGTCGATGTTCTATCGGAATCTGTTTCAAAAAAGGCAATAACTTCTGTGCCAAAGCTGTTACAAGCCCAGCGCAAGGTTTCTCCCTTGGATGGGAATGGTCAAAGATTACAGGATAAAAATCGTTTTTGGCTAGGCAACAAGCACAATAAGCTCCTGCTGGTCCGCCACCAATAATTGCGATTTGAATAATTATTCCCCCCTAGTCCAGTTGACAAATGATCTCTAAAAGCTTAGCTTTTTATACGTTTGAATTGCGTATGCCATTTTCTTAAATATCTTTTGTACATACTTGGAACTAACCTTTCGCTGGTTTGCGTGGGCTGGATCGGAGGTTAAAGTTTACCCCCCAAACCCAGATTGTTTAGCCTGACTTTAGATTGAAATTTACCCTGACTTCGCATCATGGTTGATCAAATATTAAAAAGAAATCAGTGGGAAATTTTTTGGTTATTTCTTGGAGACCTAGGTTGCCAAAATTGGATCTCTTGTACCCCTTCCTATTATTCTTAGACTTAACAAAAATTTGACTCTGAAATGAGGGAATAGAAATAATGAACAAATTGAAATGTGCGTATGACAATTTTTTTCTATCCTTCAATAAGTCTTGTACCTAACGAAGAGTCTACACCCAGCCAGTTTCCTAAATCGAACGCACAGAGATGCGAAAAATTAGCAATTATCCTTCAAAAATCATAGTCATGTTTGGTGCCAAATGGACGATGTATATTAAAATTAACCCTATTAAAGCATAAAAATATGACATTATCTACTACAGTATAGGCCGGGCCAACCAAGTGATTAACAATGAAAACCCAAATCATAATCACGGTTGAAAAAATCAGAGGCAACTGCCCCATATACAAAACAGGCGACAAGATCGTCATAAATGAATTCTGCATAAACTCAAAAGATTCCCAGAATATATGTATCCACGCATTCGCCGCCATGACAACTTTGCTCTCCGCTTTTCTCCATGGCGCCTCTGCTAAAGAGCTTGGCATAGGCTCACAAGAAAACATAGGCTACATACAATGCCCAGACCCAGGTCCACCATGCACCAAAGGCGGAACCGTCCTCTTCAAACTCAAACGAGAACAAAAAAGATGACCATGCGTTTCTAAAATTGGAAATCATATAAGTTTAAATTGAAGAAGTAACTTTGCTTTTTGGAAGTATATGAATTTCAAGTATTACAGAACAATATTCTTGGCTGTCACCGTTCTTTCGCTAATTTTAGTCATGCCGACACCATCTTTTTCAAGCAACCATAACCAAACATACACCTTTCACACCAAAATCGGCAACATAGAAATTAGCCACAAATTGTACACTTCAGTACCTCCCTCACTCTACGAATACTACCAAAGACAAAACCACAACACACTCAACATTGAAGACTTCTCAAAATTTGTAACACCAAATGTATTCAGGTCTATTGCTGAAAACATCCAAAACGTCACAGGTAACATGCCTTACAACGATGAAGTCTTCGCCAATGCTGTATTAGAGATTGTTCACCAAATCTCATACAACAAAACCAAAGTAAAATTTCCAACTGAAACAATTGTGGATAACTCAGGAGATTGCGATACACTGTCCCTATTAGTCGCATCAATAATGAAAGCGGGAGACTTAGATGTAGTCCTTCTTTTCTACGAAGATTCTCCTATCGGCCACATTAATGTTGGAGTCCATCTGTTGAATGAACCCGTTTATCATACCAAAGGATCCAAACCTTTCTATTACGAATATAATGACAAAAAATACTTCACCGCTGAATCTACGGGAGAGAATTGGAAAGTGGGCGACCAACCACAAGATTATATCAATACTGAACCAAAAATAATTTCTATTGAAAACCATGAAAAGACATCATTTGCAGAGATCTCATCGAATCTGGACAGTCCCCTGATCCCCTCCTCTATATCATTGAGTTTAATTCCTGAATCCTTAAAAGTTGAAGAAGGGAGGACCAACATCACAATTTCAGGGTCAATTTCACCAAGATACCCAAAACAACAAGTCACAGTGAACATAAAATACGAATCAAACCCAATTTACATCCATAAAACAGCAATTACCGACGAGTTAGGTAATTACTCGTTGACATTGAACTTTAACGCCACAGGAATATATACGATCCAAACAAGCTGGAATGGTATCCAAAATTACGCGGGCTCAGACAGCGAAAAACTCACAGTCAATATTGGATTAAATCAACTATTGAGTAAATATGAGGTGAATCAAACAGTAACGGTTGGATTCGAATCCATCCAATCAATTGGATTGAATTCCGCTGGCTACAGAATCCTCTATAGTCAACCAAGGAAAAAAATTCTTGAAAAAAATTTCACTGGAACAGGCATCTTGGTTAGCAGCGAATTCATTATACTTGGGAACGATGAACCGTATTTGACTGAGCAAACAATAACAATCCCCAGTTTTGAGCAAACAATCATTAGACGCGGACGCATAAATACGAAAAAAGTACCAGAGCAAACAGTTGTAATACCAAACTATAGGCAACAGATGCATAATTACCTCGAATTTACACTTGTCCAAAACGGCAAAGAAGATTACAGTGTAAGCGTAAGATTGCTGGGCAATTCTGACATATCTGAAATAATTGACAAATCTGATTCTACAATAATTAACGCATCTAGTTATGTGAGAGAAAACGCATGGTACAAAATAGCAGCAAACATCTCTGAGAATCAGATAACTATTAAATTATTTGACCAAAATAAAACTGACTTAACAAGAACAGAACCCATTGACCTCACCAATAGCACTAATGAATTAAAAATTCTGATGAAATATGAGCCAGACTCGATAATAGTCACTAAAAACTTGCAAGCAGAATTTCTAGATCAACCAACCCAATTAATCGAAGGATACAAACACCCATTCAATATTCCACACACGCAGTCCATAGAACCCCTAAAACCTGGAGAGCCACCAGAACCCCCAGAACCTGAAGAACCACCTGAACCACCAGAAACTAAAGCACCCGAACCGGAAGAACCGATTCAAGAATTCGCTTTTCCAACAACAATCGCTACAATAGCAGCAGTATTAGTTGTAACACTCGTTGCCATAATCTTCCAAGCGTTTAGAAAGCCAAAATAAACCCAAAAAGTATTTCACCAAGTAGAGAATAATTTTGGGGGAACTTTTATTGTTCTTTATATTAGTTTGTCTGCTTCTATAATCCACTTTGAGATTTGGGTTATTGGTATTCCAGTTTTTTCTACAAGGTTTTAAGGGAGCGTTTCACTAAAACAGAAACTTTTTCCTTTCCTGAGAATCCGAATTCTTCAGCTTTTCTTAAGCCAATTCCCTTTATTTCTGTCAAATTTGATGCACTCTCTGATTCTTGAACTTTGTCTAGTGTTTTTTCAATTTCATCCCACTCTTTATCACCATAAGCTTACTATAGACAAAGATTTTTTTTCAAATAATTGACACCCACTTACAGATCTTCTAAACAATCAAAGGTTTTAATTGCTGTTTGACAATCAACTTCTCCATCTTTTCTCCCTTTTTAAATCATTTTCAATTGTAGAAGATGGCAATTCCGTATTTGTTGTATAGGGTGTGGGATTCGAAATCTTCTCACATTGGAGATATCACCCAATCTCCCTTACTTCTAAGTAAAATGAGATAAAAATATCGTCGGCTGGACTTGAACCGTAGACAAATGGAGATATCTCCCGAATTATTTTCAGCAAGCTCCCCCTTTTTTAGGGTTAAAATTTAACCCCAAACCCCAAACATACTAACTAACATTCCCCTAAACCATCCCTCTCTTATCTCTTAATTGCCTTAGCATCACTCACATCTCACACAAAAAAAACACTCGAGCATCGAAATTTAGGTATACATTGGTGATTTCCCAGAACTCTCACGTTTCGTTCTTTTCTGGAAGTTCTTTGGAACTTTGATCTGAGGCACCATCTGATGTTGAACTGTAAATAAAAGAGATCCATCCCGCGTATAATTGATCCATTTTACCAAGACGGATTTCCAAGCTATTTTATTCCACAATTTTTAAAACAACTGCACAGATAATAATTATCGTTTGTATTTGTAAGGGAGGCTGAGATGTCATTAAGAGTAAAATGACAAAAATTGTATTGATTGTAATCCTTCTCTTTTCAGCCTTGAACGTGGTGCCAGTGATGGCGCAATGTCCAACATGTGGGGGAACCGGAAAGATAGTTTGCCCCTCCTGCAATGGATCCGGGTCTGTAAAGCCAAAAATCTCCAATTTGGGTACGCAGCTCTGGACAAACGAGGGGGGAGTGATTGTCCAGGGAACGTTCCAAAATGAAGAAGACGTTGGGGTTTATGGAACCCCAGTTGCAGAGGTGGATGCATTCTCTCAAACATACACAAACTCAGGTTCGCCAACCTACTTCCCACCCCACGAAAGAATCAAGGTAACCATGACCGTTAGAGGGATCGAATATAATGACTACAAATATCTTTCAGGTCAACGATTTATTCTCGGGCGCATGCTCTTGTCTGAAATCGATGATATTACCTGTCCAGATTGCGATGGGACTGGGTTTGTAACCTGTCCGGAGTGTGGTGGTGCCCTGATTGATGGAGAAGGGGGAGAATATGATGGAGGAGGGAGAGAACAGAGACAAGATGTACCCATTTCCTTTCCTGTTGATTGGACTATAGTTGGCGTGGGTGTTGTCGCCGCGGGGGCTATAGCCGCAGTTCTTGTAGCAAAGAGAAAGAAAGTGACGGAAAAAGACCTTAGAGGACTTACATCCACTGAATTTCAAAATTGGGTTGTTCAAAGGCTTTCGGGCAAAGCTTCTTCACTAAGAGATTCACGCATCGGAATAGATGCATACACAGCTAACGGACATCCTGTTCAAATTAAGCAGTCAGATAATATTGACAGAAACGCAATTGAAAACTTCGCATCTGTAATGGGGCGGATCAAAGCAAAGAATGGAGTAATTATTGCTTTTAGTTTTGCTGATGATGCAATTAGAGGAATAGTAAGAGCGAGAATCAATTATAGAGTTGAAATAAAAAAGGTAACTGTTAAGGAGCTGATAGAAAGCAAAGGATTAAAGTCATTATAGCTCCTTAGACATCATCCTTTTTTCTTTTTGGGGCTCGCCGCAATAATGAGTTTGGTCATCTACTGTATCCACCCTTTTTTGGATGTTGTGAAGTTATTCAACACTCATGTTTTTACCAAATCTTCAAGTTGTTTTCTGAAAACCGCTCTGCTTTCCTTAACAACTCTTTCCTTTTCTTTATCGACTCCTAATTTGGCGATAACGTTTTTGATTGCGTTAATATTAATTTTTAAGCCTGTTCCCTTTGCCAAGTCTTCTAGCGTAATCAGAAGCTCATTATGCTCTTTACCGATTTCTTCATCCTCCAGCATCGTACCTAGAACGATATCGTTTAACAGATAATGCGCCTGAATTGTTATTTTTGCATCAGAATAGTTTGGATGAATTTCTTTAAGAAACTCATTCTCTGAATCTAATCCACCGAAATAATCATGTAACAACCTCAAAAGATTATAGGTTTCTTTCGAGGTTTCTTCGGGGAGGCGTTCCTTTATAGCTGATGAAAGCTTTGTAAAATCCAATTCTATTATTTTCATCTCTTGATCTGCTAGTCTCGCCGCGTTTTCTTCAGAACGCTTCAAGAAACCCTCAACGCGATCCCAGTCAACCCATCCGTGTAAACTCCTGAGAATGTCAAATAATGAATCAACTATATTCATAGTTACGCTAACTGTCTTACTGATTTCGTTTCTTTCTTGTTTCGCTACTTCTTTATCTTCGAGCACCTTTTTTTGTTCTCTGGAAGCCTTAGGTATCTTTTTGAATATTGCTCCAGCTGATTCCGTCTCTTCTATAACAAATATGTCAGTGATTCCTTTCCATGTAATGCTTATTTCCTTTCCAACCCGGTCCATTCCCTCTATGTCAGCCATCGGTATTTCCCTGATAACTTCCGTCCGCTTTCTGAGGCGCCCTTTCGACATGTGAAACTTTATGGTATCATCAATAAACTCTAACGTACCGCTACCGAGACCTATCAGATAGGCTTTCACGGCAGATTCTGAAAATTCTGTTTCGGTCTGTCGTTTTAGGAATTTCATGATAAAATAGCTACTGCTCCTAACGTGATATAAGCTTTAACATTCAAGTGCACACGGATGGGTCAATAATTTGAATATTCAGTTGTAGATGCATGTGAAATCAACGTTCATTCGTTTTTCATGAGGGAATTGTTTTCTCTGTCAAAAGAAAACTCGAGGTATTTTTGGCTGTAGAACAGTTTAAGATATTCTTCTGCGTACTTGAGGTTGAATGGTAGGTCTTGGGCATAGATCTGCTTCTTTTGCCTAAGTAACTCTTCAATCGCCATTTCTGCTATCGGGTAATTTATTAAAATCTCCTTTTTCTCATTGTATGCCACTATTGAACCTACAAGCTCATCTAGATAGGATAAGGATCTGGGCAGATTTTCCATCACTTTACTCAGATCATACTTTGATGAGTTAATTACAATCTCCGTTTCAGATGTTATTTGTTTTCTCCAATCAACCTTTTTCTCCCACGAATAGTCTTTCGTGAGTAGCAGACTTTCGATTGCTTTCTCACTACTCGTTAACTCTTCTTGAACAATCAAAAGCACGTCTCCAGCAATATTTAATGAAGATTGGAGTACTTCTCTTATAATTAGAATGTTCATGACGTTCAGAGTCTTTTTTTCCAAGCAAATTCTGACATCTTCAGCTCTTTTCACAAGATCCATCAATTTCGGAAAATTATCGCCTAGGATTGGCAACAAACTTTCACTTTGAGTGTTTATATTAACTATTGAATTTAGAGAATTCTGAAGACAATCCATAGACTTGGAAATCTCAGCACTATATTGCTTCTGCCAATTATGAAGTGCAGCAAAAAGAGCCTTCAACGCAATCCATGAATCTGTTTTTTCGTCAAGTTTTTTCCTTGCAAATGTTACTGCTAAGCTTTCCTCAGGAAGATTTGGGTCGTATAAGGATCTAATAAGGTCATAAGTTTGGTCGGCGACCTGTATGACTTCTGTGGTAAGGGCTCTTCCTGATTCCAACACCTCTCTAATTAGCTCTAACCTCATTTCCAGAGATAATTCTTTTTGAAAATCTGTTTTTATGGGGGTTCCAACTTCTAAGCCAATTTCGTCAAGTTTTCGTACCCATGACGAGTATTCACTGTAAACGAATATTTGGTATTGTGCCAATGAAGCTTCTAGGTTAGCCATTAGTTTGTCAATCTCATTTCTCATTTCCGTGTCTACTTCATCGAATTTCTCGTTTAATTCAGATAGGTTATATACATTGGCTTGAACGTTGCTAATAATATCTTCAAGTTTGGCTTTGATTATCAGTGTTCTTGCCTCAATAGAACTAACATCTAAGGAAATGCTGCTCTTCACTTTGTTCAGTGACCATTCAATAACTTGTAGACGCATTCGCAAAAGTTCTTGCGCCTTTTCTAAAATCAGCTTTGAACGCTTTTCAATTTCTAAACTTGTCTTAGGCGCATAATTGACCAAAGATGCAACTACCGTTACTAAGCTAGTTGTAGAAATTCCGATTAAAATCTGTAGGAGATTAACTTGGGTCCTAAAGGCTAACGGACCTTGAAGGCCAATTAGGAAGAGGAAGAATAACCCGGTAGCGCTAGCTGATGTTAAGGCGGAGAGAATCACCTTTGCATGCATTGTATGACTCTCCGTTACTAGTTCGCGCGTTAATAAGGCAGTAGCTGAAACGAGTCCAATTACTATGACCAAAAAAAGCATCATGCCTGGAAGAGAATCGAAATATCTGGTTAAAACCGCCTGCGTAGTCTGCAATATATGGTTCTGATCTGAGAAAGTAACCTGCCCTGCTATTGTTCCTAGAATTTTGTTTGCCTCAAGTATCCTGAATTGACTCATTGATTCTTGAATACCTTTGAGGACCCCTGTGACAGGAGCATAGAAAAATGGGTCAGCAGCAGGATCCTCCCACCATCTTGGATTGCTTAGAGTAAGAACATAATTTAAATACTGCATTATTTGAAGCGGGAATGAAATCAGGACATAGTATGAAACAGTAAGACCTAATTTAGTTTTTTTATAGAGTGCCGCTGCAACCAGGATTAAAGGTATAGCGAAATAATATGTTTCACTGAAGAAAAGAAGGATCGCTGCGATGATACCTAGATTAATTGCAATAGCATCTTCGTAGCGATGAAATATTACTGGAAGGATAAAAAACACTGCCGGAATGACAACAATCACGAATATACGAACTAAAGGCATCGTACTCATCTGCGATATAATATTTATCCTTGACATGTGGTATACCACTGCTAATCCAATAACTAGGCACCCCATCGTCATACCAGTACGAGAGTGGTTCATCAGAGTAGCAAAAGCTATCAGAAAGGATATGAGTAGCGGTAAGGGTTGTGGAAAAATTGGGATCAATGATAGACCCAATATCATGCCAACGAATGTTACAATAAACGTCAATAACCTAAGCGATTTCTGTTTAAGCGCACGTTCCATCTCTTCTTTTTTTCTTTGCTTTCTTCTTCTGTACCAAGCTCGTGGATGGAAAATGGGCAAATTACGAAGCGATTTCAAGGCAAATCATGTAAAGCTTTAATTTAGCTAACCGTTCTTAAAGCTTGTTATGGAGAGTATTCATGGACATCAGTGAACATCATTTTGACGTTATTGAGAAAATCAAAAAACACATTGACCAATTACTTATAAGTAGAGACCAGCAGCATTTTGACGTTATTGAAAACATCGAAAAACACATTAATCAATTAAAGCCATGGTTCCCTTCACAAGCTATCATCTGTATTGGTGAATATCCCATCCAGACTCTTCTAAAAGGGCCTTTCATAGAAAAAATTGATGACGTTTTGCCCATCTTTATTGGTAAATCAAGCAAGGATATAAGAAAATGGAGCCAATCCCGTCTTGAGCCATATAACATTCTAGGCCTAGACACAAAACTTGACACATATTTTTGGTTTCATGTTTACCCTAACATCATAAAAAATGACGCATTTATCGCGCGCCTAAAAAACAAACCTATAAACAGTGTACGTCAAGCAATTATTGTATCATCTGTATGGGATGGTGTTGGCAGTGCTCTATTGCCCTCATTAAGTTCACAATTAAAAGTATTGAACATAAATTCAGTATCGTTAGCAGTATTACCCTCAAAACTACAGCCACCAGATGTTCATTTTAACGCGTTTTCGTCCATTGGAATAAGCGTCTCCATGGACTCTACACCAGTTTTACTCATAAACAGGGATAATCTTGAAAATTACGTAGGAGCCGACAGAAAAGGCGCCAAGATAACGGGCAACATATTCCTCAATTATCTACTAGAATTACTATTTGCAAAAGAAACACTCGTTCAAGAACTCTCTGAATTATCGAGATCTCTTAACATCAAAATTTTTACGGTTCTATCAGCCACAGGAGCTAGCCTGAGGATTTATGGCTCAATAGAAAATATACTCGCCGCCTCATTACTCAGGCCTCTTTTGACATTTGACCTATCAAGTGCATCAGTACTCTATGTTCTTCTTCGCATTCCTTCTCAATTGAAAACCAAACTTCCAAAGGAAAAACTTGAGTTATCTATAGTCAACTGGTTTAAGGACAAAGCCAGCCTCAAATCTATCTACTTCAGTGACCCTATATACGTAGAAGATACCAGTGACAGAATAGATGTTGTTATGTTTGTGGGAGGCTTCGATGTAACTAAGATGTTCACCTCGATGGAGAAAGATATAGACGCGATAAAAAATGATGCAATAAATCGTGGGCTTATGAGCGAGGAAGAATGGCAAGGAATCGTTAAGAGTTTAGTAGAAGATTAAGGGCTATTCCTTTCTGGCGCTTTGTCTCTTTTCTTGTTTGTTATTTTTTATCTCTTCAACGAGTTGTTTTGCTGACATTCCATGTTCAAGGAGATAGGAACGAGCGAAATTCTTCTCGAAATCGTTAGCTTTACTATACAGGAGTTGCATTTCATCAAATGATTCAAGGTCTTCTGGTTTTCCTCTACCACCCACAACTAGGATTCTAGTTGTCCATGGGTCCCGAGAATCGATTACCCGTACGGTTATTGTTCGTGATACCTCGCTGGTAACGTATCCTGCAAGTGAAGTGTATAGCTCTTGTGTTAGGTCTTCACTCCATAGCTTCGGAGGGGTCTCCACAGTTACCCAAATGTAATCGGATTTATAGGTTGGTTTATATCCCATGATGCTTGGTGTTTTGAAAACTCGTATGATGCTCTTCATGTAATCCTTAAAGTGTTCCATGTCAAGTATTTCCTTTACTATTACCTCTCTGGAGAGCGTATCTTCTTGTTCGGCTAGTATTTTGAAGATTATCTTCGTTTGCTCCACTTCAGTGAGCTCGGTTGATCTTTCAAAGTATTTCTTGGGTTCAACTATCTGCGAGAGCTTTTCTTCATATTCTCTAGACAAATCAACAATCTTGTTCAATCTCTTACGATATTCGGAAGTGATTTCAAGTTTTTTAGCCAGCTGATCATACAATTTGATGTTACTTTCGAGGGTTTCAAGTTCTTCAAGGATGTAAGCCTCTTCTTCCGCTATTCTTGTTAGATCCCGTTCATACGTTGTAACCTGTTCTCTGGCGTATCTTTTTGAACTTAAGAACTTGCGCAACTGCTTCTCCATTTTTGATTTGTCGAATTCTTTTCTCTGCTTTTCCTCCTGTATTATGACAAGTTCATTATCGATAAATCCCCGTTTATCCATCATCTTGCTCATAACTTCATTTATGTAGCTGAGGTGATCATCGATCATCTTTGCTTCATCGGATGGTGTTCTAAGCGTTAACTGGACAACTAAATAGAGAGTTGCTAATTGAGCTCGAATATTCTTCAAATCTTTTAATTCAGACTCAGAATCTGGAAGGCCCTCGTAATATTTGATTACTTCTTCAGTAAAGATTCTAGTCTCATCATAAAATCTAAGAATTTTGAGAGAGTTTTCAACAAGATCCGTCAGATTCATTAAATCCTCTAAAAGTTTCTTTTGCCTTACGGTGAAGACTTGTGAACCGGGAATTAGTTGCTTCAAGCGCTCAAAGATGGCAGCTTTCTTTACAGAGAAGTCGAGGTGTGTTTTTGTAAGTTCTGTGAGCAACGTTTCTAGGTTGTCTTTTTTCCTAGATTTCTTTTTTCTGAGCACCAACTTTATTATTTTCCGTTCTAGTGGTCCGCAGCCTATATTCAATCTGATGGTTGATAGAAACTTCATTAGATCGCTTAGCCAATTTTTTGCTTGCTCTGCTGTACATTTAACATGTAGTTCATAGTCTTCTTCAAGCATTGGATTGCCATAAATAATAGACTTGACTTTCTCATCAAACTCCTCTTCAGCGTAGGTGCCAGACTTTATTAGATACTTCTTGTAGAGTTCTCTCGTTACGTCACTGTTTACTTTGATGATGTTTTCGATTCCCTTAAAAATATCGAGCTTCTCTCTTCTAAACTCGTATAATGATTGAAGTTTTTCGAAATATATCTTAAAGGCTGATATGTAATCTTCCACCGAATACATTACCTTGACCATACCTAACGTATGAACGAAATTATCTGTGAGCCCAACCTCTGTTCCTATTCCTCCTAAAAGATCAGCCAAATCGAAATCCATCAAAACATAGAGCATGTCAACGATCATTTCATCCATATCTTTTCGGGCAGTAACGATGTTGCCTACATTTGTGTATGCAGGCCTTAATGGCAACCAAATAAGGGCATTCAATGGGTTTTGATAGATGTCACCAAACGACTTGCTGATATACTCGTTGTAATCCCTATTCAACAATAGAGATAATTCGTTCATAGCCGTAAATGCTGAGGTTCCCTTTGCTGGAGGGTCATCCCCACCACATGGAGCGATTACAAAAGCTATAATCGGTACACTGGATCCCAATACATTTCTTAAATGTCTAGTGAACTCACAAAACAACCCACTTCCAGTGCCTCCCCCTAATCCATATATCAAGACGACGGTTGGAGTAATTATTGACGAGAGAGCCTGTTCTTTAAATGAATTTATGAAACCTCTCATTATGCCAAGCTGGTAATAGTTTAAGACGTATACTGCCTTTGCTAGGGCTCTTCTTCTGCCCGCGCCTCCAGCTAAAGGAGGTATGGCCCTCGTTGAGCGGAGCCATGGATTGAAGTTTTCGAGTTTAGCTCCTTCACTCAGAAGATATTCATTATATTTCTTATCAATGAAGTCGAACATTGCTTCGGCAGTTGGAAACTTTATTGATTGAGCATTTAGCCTCATTCTCTCTTTTGGAATCCCCTCCTTCTGCATGAGATTTGTTATTCTCACATTGCTTTCCTGTAATTTCCTGATTTCAGGATCAGCGATGTCAACTGCCATGAGAGAAAGTCGTGTAATATCACTCTTTAGTAGTTCCTTGGTTTTTTTGTGATTCAAGAAAGCTTCCACGATATTAGTTCCTGCTGAGCCTAGCCCTATCAACATCACACTATTTTGATATGGTATCATTTTGAATTACGTCCAGATTAGTTTCTTGAGCCTTTCTTTAATGGAATCCAATCTTGAGGAAATAGTTTTATCAAGCTTTGACGCTCTCAGGGTCACCCCTTCCAGATCCTTAATTTGATCTTCAATTACTGATAAAACATAGTTCCTCTTGCCCCTAGCCCTTAAGTATAAGAATCCTACTGCAACTACTGCAATTGCCAACCCCCCCATTACTGGCAAGAAAAGAATTTCAACACTCGACGAAACAGGCTCTTGAGAGACTGCGAGCAGATCTAAGATATCAATCGCTTCATCAACGAATCCAAGCTCTGCTTGAGTTTCTGCTTGTTCAAGAACTCCTTCATAAAGTTCAATGTATCCCGGGGCAACTCCCGTTTCCTTAAGGGTTTCCAACTTATCTTCTCTTTTCTCGAGAAGGTTTCGGTATTCATCAAGTTCCGCGTCGAGTACATCACTTTTAATTCGATCTAAAAGCTCACCGCTAGGACTGGTTAGCTTGATTAGAACGTAGTCCTCTGGTTTGTGTAGCACGTACCCGCCAATTTTTTCTTGAGTAATCCCCGTAGGAATTCTTCCATAACATAATATGGTGAAAGTTCCTCTAACCTGTTGGAATTCTACATATTGCTGAGCGGGATTATAGTCCACAAACTGGTAATCCTGCGATTGAAGTTGCCAATATCTGTCTTCAATGGTTGAAGGTGCCAAGTTAGTAGCGAGTCTCAAATTAGCGTAAGTGGCTGTAAGGGCTACATCCACCGTGATTGTCAGAAGTAACTCCGATCCCACAAATAATGGAACATATTGGACGATTTCTCCACTTTCAAAAGCACTCTCTAGGATGAGCTGTCCTGTCTCCAAGTCTTCCACTCGATAGTTCACGATCCACTCTCCCGTACCAATACCATGAACTGGGATCATAAATGTAATAACTAAAAATAGAAAAAAGCATAACCCAAATAGTTTCATTCTCAAACTCCTTTCCCGCTCCGACATTTAGTAATATCAACATATACCAATCTGAAAGGAATATAACATTTGTGTTGTTTATGCCTGCAACCTCCATATACTTGTATTTAGCATCCCTGATTTGACGGGAATAATCTCTCAGTGAACTAAATGACTTTCACTGTAGCAGGGATCATACCGATGACAATTTTTTTTACATATTTGTATTCAGGTGTGTTTCTTCAGTTAGACAAACAATCGGTGTTGATTAGGAAATAATGGGTTCTCCTATGCTACATGTATGCGTGTTATACCTCTTGGTTGTGCAGGCATTTCAAAACCTGGAATAGACTTTCTTTCCAATCCAAATTAAAATAATAACTATTCCAATAATAATCAAAAAAAGCCCAACAAATTGATAAGGATATTCTGAGCGAAGAAGAACTTTCCTTCCCGTTTGTGTTACTAAATAATGGTTTATATGAAAATCATAAAAGATATAACCTATCAAACTAACAATAAGCCCAATAGCAAAAAAAATCCAACCAGCCCTTTCCTTTCCTGTTCCTTCTTTAATTTTCTCTTCTCGAAATGCCATTTTTGCTTGTACACTCAACTCTCACAGCTCGACAATTAGTGAATAGAAATTAGATTCAAAATATAAGTCTTAACATACCAGCCTATTAAATAGGATATGAGACAATATTTAATCCAGACTAGATTGCGGACCTTTTTTTGAATAAATACTACAATACTAGTTATGCACACACGTTTTCATAGACTTAGGCTGCCTTTCACAAACATGCCCCAATACTTACACTCAACTATCTGCCACTAACACAACAAACATGGCTAAAAATCAACAAATAAAGGACACAGACAGCAAGGAAATTATAACATTAATCTCTTAATTTATATTCTTCAAACCTGGCAATAATGGGGTCCCATCTAACCTGGCTTGCTCTCCTGTATTCGTTCTTGACTGTCCTAAATGGCATACCAACACCTATTCTATATTATACCTTACGATTAAATATAAAACATATTTCGAAAACTGACATATATCAAAAACAATACAAAAATTAATTGATTTTAAGCTTTCATTGGGCTGGGTCTACCCCCAATAGCCTCTTCGTAAATTCTTTGATGTTTTTCTAAGCAAACTCACGATTTGAACTCTACATATGCAGTAGATGCTGTTGTTTGAACTCTTCAATTTAATATCAAGAAGCCACGGATTTGGGTATAAAATGATTCACTCACTCTTACCAGTTATAAACTCAATGAGCCACTCTTAATATCCATGGTATTGATCATGGATTCTGAAATATTTTATTCAACCTCTTTTTAAACTTCTTAAACGGAGGGGAATATATTTGCCATCGGCTACTCCTGATAGACCCTACATTACTTTGAATCATTCTATCAAAGAAAGAGAAGGAAAAATACTCAAGTTTGCCAAATGCACAAATTGCGGACGTGTAACACCGTACAGGCTCAGTTCCTTGAAAGGAAAAATGCTGAAATGCAAAGAGTGTAAAAAACCAATCCCATTAACTCTCCTGTAAATTGACTCAACGCTTCGACCTTGACGTGCTCATATAAGACAAAAAAAGGCAAGATATTGAGGTAACT
>SMTZ1_10003124_pt1 | contig 21238 bp, 14 predicted proteins | sample DeeMarSWOR136_30_FD_25667 | JGI IMG/M metagenome (IMG submission 25667) | reverse complement strand
AATTTATAAGCTTTTCACCTTATTTTCACGCAAACGCCTCACTAAGCATTCTCACAAAGACGCAAAGACTTCTTCCAACAATTACCTATGTTTACGCCTTAACCATAGTTTTTGCTTCTCAATCGATGATTAAAAAAGGAGAAAAAAGTGAGCGCAATGAAGCGCGCTCGTTTAGTGGATCTTATCCCCGACGGATGTTGCGCGCGCGAACTAGGAGTGTTTTTGGCTAACGACCCGAACTGCTCAGCTTCGCACGTTCTTTCTTACGAATAGCTAATGTCGTGATTTCTTTCTTCTCCACTTTACCCTTAGTCAAATCGAGCTTTTCCAATAGTTTTTCGCCAACATCCGATCTCACTATTACAGTGGAATATCCTTCATCGCTGCCCACTGAACCAACAGAAATATCAGCATATTTTGCAGTGAAATCAGGGCAATCGAGGCATCTTTCTTCAACAGCGTTGTTCAATTCTTTTACGCTCACCGAGTTTTCCTTTCCACCGATTTGCACAATGAATTTTCCCTTGTGAATCTGGGTTTTTTCCGCTTGGTCCAAATCAACACCTAATAGCCTCGCTGTTTCTTCTTTGAGCTTCTTGTAGTCGAAGCATTCGTAACAGAACAATCCAATTATGGTTAGTTCTAGGTCTGGAAATTCACGAAGGAGAATCTTTTGTACCCTTCTTGCGGCTCGAACCTCACAAGCCATACCAACAATGGCAATTTTTCGCTTGCCTTTCGCTATCAAATCTCCTAACTTTGACATCAATGCAACCCGTAGGTATTTTGTTCCCTTAGCTTCCATTATTTCATCGACGTTTTCTGCTATAACCGCTTCCGCCCAATAGCCATCTGTTCGTTTAACCACTATGGCAGCATCAAACATGCCCTTCTGCATGCCCGAAACCAGCAACGCGGTAGCTACTCCACCATCTTGCCCATCTATTGAACTTTTGGCTGCGAACATATCCGTGTAAACGCCAATATCTTCATCTGCTGTTCCTTTCAAGAATTGCTGCTCTATTTTTTTCGCTTCTTCTTCACTCATTGGGTAACCGAGTGTGTAGCTTTCAAGATCGATTCTTGCGGGGCAAACGAAATTACAGTCACTACAACCTGCACAGTAGTCCGCATCCAGTTTCATCAGTTTTTTTACGTCTTGTTTTTTAAATGCCTCTTTAATCAATATGGGGCTTAGTGAATTGCAGCATACGTACATGCACGCGCCGCATCTTATACACTCATAAGTCTTGACTGTGGCAAATTGCTTGGCTTTTGGAAGTTTCGGTTCGGGTCTCTTTTCGCCTGATTTCGGAATTCCAACTTGGTCAAGAATAGGAGTTGTTAGATTCATGATCACTAACGCAAGAATGGATCCTCCTAAGAATCCCATGTACACTTGGATAATCATTGTTAATATTGCTAAGCCTGTACCGAATATAATCTGACCTAAACGGGTCAGAGGCGTAGTTGCAGGGTCTGTTGCCATGAAGAATGCCAAGAAAATTGAACTTCCCGTGAATACATGGAACAATAGCCTAAATAGGATGTCTCCGCCGTAAATGGATCCCATAACAATAGAGAAAATTCCGGTGGTTACTAGGTAAGCCAGAGTTATTCTCCATTTAATATAACCACGGCAGATTACAAACAGGGCTAGACCTACAGCCATCACAAGGATGCTTGAAAAGCCGCCTATCCAACCGTGATACTTCAGAAATATCATGTTGTAGAGAACATCAGGGAGGGGGTTCTCGAATGTGCCATATGTAAAGGGGTTCATAGGGTCTAATGAACGACTTCCATAGCATGCGACCAGAGTGGATCCAAAAATTGAAGTGTCCATTGGGTAATAGATGCCACCAGTAAATACGTTTGTGGTTGGAGGATTTTGCAAGTCTAATAGGAAATGATCGGTGGGCAGTAGGGCTGACATGGATGAAAAAGCGGGCAAAAATAGTAAACCGAGAATCAGAAGTTTCGCCATTGCAGCGGGATTCACGTATTTTCTTCCAGCTAACCCTTGAAGTTTTTTGAAAACAATCAAGCCGACAGCTGAAATCAAAGCAGCATATAGGTATTGTTCAACCTAGAGAGTAGGACATGGCAACGATTAAGCCGAAGACAGCAGCAGACATTGTGTTCTTGGGTCCCTTGGAACCCATTACCATAGAGAGCAAGAAATCGCAGGCTACAGCGACAAATACCGAAATTATAGATATTAAAATTGATTCAAAACCGAATGAAATGTAAGATAGAACGGCAATAATCAAGAGAGCAATAAATGTATATTTCATCAGCAGATCCTTTGTCATTGGAGCTTTAACAGAAGTTTGTATTCCCATTTTCCATAACCTTTTATGTTTATGTGGGCTAGCTTTCTTGAACTTTAAATATTTAAGCTTTTAGACAATGCAAAGTCAACTTTCTAACGTGAGATTTTTTGTTGGTTAACCCGCAGTTGTTTGTTGAGTAATGTTATGCAATTGTTTCCGGACATTAGAGGAGCCCCCAGAGAGCTTGTCAAGAATGGTTTAACCGTGACACGCATCGCAATATTGTTCGATACTACAAGACAGGCTGTACACAGGTAACTGAAAAGAGGCAAACTGCAGGAATACAAGGAGTGGGTCAACTACTCACGGTTCCACAAATGAATAAACGCGTTCCCCGCAGAACTATACAGTGTAACGTTAAAAACTTCAGACACTAATATTATTTAACTGCGTCAAAACTGAATATAGGAAGTCGAATGTGACGTAGATGAAGTGCAAAGTGATTGTGGTTATCCTTCTCGTTTCTATGTTTCTCTTTCTTCTTTTTTGGAAAGTTGAACCTGTGAAGGATCTCTCGAAGCCTGACTTTTTTGTTGGTGTCGACGCTGTTTCTAACAACGTAGAGGACATTAAGAGACTTGTTGACGAGGTTAAGTCATATACAAATCTTTTTGTGATAGGCAGCACTGGGATAACCTATAACGTAACTAAGCTCGACGAGGTCTGCCAGTACATCTACGAAAGGGGGCTTTACTTCATGATCTTTTTCCACAAAAATGAGAATATTCCTCAGTCTCGATGGATTGAAGAAGCAAGACAGAGATGGGGAAAACAATTTGTTGGATTGTACGCCTATGACGAGGCGGGCGGACACCAAATAGACGCCAGTGAATTTATGCTGGTAAAAGAAGCTGATAACTATACAGATGCATCCAACAAGTTTGTTGGAAAATTGGAGGACGCGTTGAATGACATTAAAGATTATCCTATTTATGCTGGGGACTTCCCCCTATTCACATCGGACTACTGTCTTTACTGGTTCGATTACCAAGCTGGCTACGATGTAGTTCTATGCGAGTTTGGATGGAACCATAGCAGACTGCTGAATATTGCACTCAACAGAGGGGCAGCAAAGATGCAAAATAAAAATTGGGGTGTGATGATCACTTGGACCTACCAACACTCACCCTACATAGAATCGGCAGATGAACTTTATCACGATATGGTTTTAGCCTACCTAAGCGGAGCAAAATATGTGATCGTTTTTAGTCACCCAATGGAAAACTCATGGAATCAAACAATAACAGAGGAGCACTTAGATGCAATGAAGAACTTCTGGCACTACACTCAGACAAACCCTCAAACACCTTTGATTGACGGTCCCACTTCAATTCAGACGGCTTACGTTCTCCCGAAAGACTACGGTTGGGGCTTTCGCGGATACGAGGACAAAGTTTGGGGGCTTTGGGTCGATGAATTGTCGATAAAAATAGGGACGGATGTTAATTATCTCCTGTGTACCCGTCACATAGGCTTGGACATAATTTATGATGACCCAAAATACTACAACGCAATGCATGCATATAGTAAGCTCTATTTTTGGAATGGAACGGTGCTAACAAATAACAATAAACAGTAAAGTGCCTCACCAAAGCACAAAAAGTAAACTATGCGCTGTTTCAGTCTCAATCACACTCTGGTTCTCTGACTTCGGTTATTTCCAAATGTTTTTAGGTTCCCAGCTGAATAACTAACATTGTAGAGATTTACTAAGCCAGAAATGGGATAATAGGTCTAAATTGGCGTGCCAAGGTAGTGAACAACAAATATGCGTGTTTGTTTGATTAATCCACCACGTATACACCCAAAATCATGGGGAAAACCAACGGTATATCAACCTTGGGGAATAGCATATGTAGCAGCGCTGCTAGAAAAGCAACATAAAGTTTGCATTATAGATGTTCCTACAGAAGGCTGGAGAAATCTTGAACAAATAGATGAAACAAAATATCGGGTAGGTTTAACAAACAAAGAGATAGCCGACAGGATAAAACGGTGGTCACCAGACATTGTTGGAATCAACATTCCATTTTCCGGCTGGTCCAAAGGCGCATTTGAGGTTGCCGATACAGCAAAAACCATTGACAAAGATATCATCACCGTGTTGGATGGACTACATCCCTCTGCAAGACCCGTAGAATGTCTTTCACATCCGAACGTCGATTTTGTTGTAATAGGAGAGGGAGAACACACTATTTTCGAGTTGGTCATTCAAGATTTAGATTCTCTGCCCTTTCCGGCAAGACATCTGCTTCCAATGGAGACGTACTTTGCCGCTGTAAAGGAAAACCCCATAAGAGGAGTAATACGCAAACGGTGGGCAATAATGACTACCAGCAGAGGCTGCCCGCACAAGTGCATTTTTTGTTCTAACCATATTGTTATGGGAAGAAAGTGGCGTGGCAGAAGTCCAGAGAAAGTGGTTGAGGAGATAGAACATTTAGTTGAGACCTACAAGATTGAACAGATTGACTTCTATGACGACAACATGACGCTAAACAAGAAAAGGGTAGTAAACATTTGTGATTTAATCAAGGAAAGGGGTTTAAACATTGAATGGTATGTTCCAACCGGTGTTAGAGCGGATACTCTTGATGAAGAACTTTTGACAAAAATGAGTGCGTCTGGCTGCAAGGGATTACGGATTGCTCCCGAGTCTGGCGTTCAACGTGTTGTGAATCAGATTATTAAAAAGAACCAAGACTTGGAAAAGGTGGAAAATGCTGTTGTTTTATCCAAAAAAGTGGGAATTAAGTTAGGCGTTTTCTTTATACTTGGACTTATCGGTGAAACAAAAGAGGACATGAAAGAAACAATAAATTATGCTTATAAACTGAGGAAACTAGGAGCCGAAAATTTCCACTTCAGTATAGCTACCCCATTATATGGAACAGAACTCTATGAACAGGCTAAGCGTGGCGGTTTCTTAAGGGACGACTTTAGTGATGAATCTTTAGCTGCTGCTGAACCTCTGATTGAAACTGCAGAGTTCACGGCAGACGAGTTGCGTGCATTATGCTTGCAAGCTAATTTGGTAAATCAAACTATTACTCGCGATAAACTAGTAAGAGCCATTCGAGACCCAAAGAAAGCAATAAAAGTCTTATTGGGAAAAAAGTAAGGTGAATTAAAGGCTAAAGCGATTTTTCAAAATATTAACCGCGCAAGTAACTGTCTAAAACGCGAACGCGCGCTAGGCTGTTTATTTCGTGCGAGAAATGTAGAAAATGGTTATTGAATACCTAATGTTTTCTTCTGTAGATTGCGACTGCTAGTAGACCGACTGTTAATAGTATTGCCAGTATGAATAAAAGAATAATTGATGTTGGTATTGGTGTAGAATAAATTTGCGTGCTCGGTGAAGGACCAAAGGCGTAGATTAAGTGATCGTATGACCCTACGTAAACTATGCCGTTAGCGACAGCAGGAGAAGAAACTACCATATCGTCTGTCTTGTAGCTCCATATATAGGCGCCTGTTGAAGCGTTCAAGGCGTAAAAATTGTTGTCTTCTGAGCCTACGAAAACCTTGCCGTCAGCCACTGCAGGAGAAGAATCCACGTCACCGCCAGTTGTGTAATCCCATATGAGGTTACCATTCAAGGCATCCAAAGCGTAAACCTTGTTGTCCCGTGAGCCTACATAAACTACGTCGTCAGCAATTGCAGGAGAAGAATACACTGGACCAGCAGTTGTGTAATCCCATATGAGGTTACCATTTAAAGTATCCAAAGCGTAAACCTTGTTGTCCTGCGAGCCAACATAAACCAAACCGCCAGCCACAAGAGGGGAAGACAGCACCATATCACCTGTTTTGTAGCTCCAAATATGGGCGCCCGTTGTAGCATCCAAAGCATAAACCTTGCGGTCTAATGAACCTATGTACACTATGCCGTTGGCAACAGCAGGAGAAGACATCACTATCTTGCCGCCTGTTGTGTAATTCCACACCAAGTTGCCGTTAGATGCATCCAAAGCGTAGACCTTTTTGTCCTGTGAGCCCACATAAACTATGCCGTCAGCAACAGCAGGAGAAGAAACAACATAAAGGCCTGTTTTGTAGCTCCAGATATGGGCGCCTGTTGAAGCATCTAAAGCATAAACCTTGTGATCATACGAACCCACATAAACCAAACCATCAGCCACTGCAGGAGAAGATAGCAGTATCATATCGCCGGCAGTGAAACTCCAAATGGGAGTGTTGTGTAGCTCCACATCGAAGCCAACCATGCCTGTTGTAGCGTTCAAAGCGTAAACTTTGTGGTCATGTGAACCCACGTAAACTATGCCGTCAGCAACAGCAGGAGAAGAATCCACTTTGCCACCAGTTCGGTAGTTCCATACGAGGTTACCATTTAAGGCATCCAAAGCGTAAATCTTGCCGTCCCAGCCACCTACGTAAACTATGCCGTTGGCAACATCAGGACGAGAAATCACAAGATCGTCAGTTGTGTAATTCCATACTAAGTCGCCGTTAAATACATCCAAAGCGTAAACCTTGTTGTCCTGTGAGCCCACGTAAACCAAACCGCCAGCCACGGCAGGAGAAGAAGATACGCCACCGCCTGTTGTGTAACTCCAGATATGGGCGCCTGTTGTAGCGTTCAAGGCGTAAACCTTGCCGTCTTCTGAACCTATGAAAGTCACACCGTTAGCAACTGCAGGAGAAGAAAACACTGGACCACCAGTTGTGTAATTCCACATCAGATTACCATTTAAGGCATCCAAAGCGTAAACCTTGCTGTCTAATGACCCTGCGTAAACTATGCCGTTAGCAACAGCAGGAGAAGAAACTATGTTATCGTCTGTTGTGTAGTTCCATATGAGGTTACCATTTAAGGCATCCAAAGCGTAAATTTTGTTGTCTAATGAGCCTACGTAAACTATGTCGTTAGTAACAGTAGGAGAAGACAACATTATCTGACTGCCTGTTTTGTAGCTCCATACATCGGCGCCTGTTGAAGCGTTCAAGGCGTAAACCTTGTTGTCCACTGAACCCACGTAAACTATACCATCAGAGAAAGCGGGGTCTGTATCCACGAAGTAGTCTGTTGTGTAATTCCATATTTGTGCGCCATTAGATGCATCCAAAGCGTAGACGTTGTAGTCTTCTGAGCCTACGTAAACTACACCGTCAACCACAACAGGACGAGAAATCACTACCCCGCCGCTTACGTAGTTCCATACTTGAGCGCCGTTAGATGCATTCAAAGCGTAGATTTTGCGGTCATACGCACCTACGTAAACTACACCGTCAACCACAACAGGAGAACTTACTTGACCGCCAGTGTTGAATTTCCATAGGATTTGATTTGTGTCTGGTGCTTTTGATTTTGAATTACCTGTGTGCATCAGGTCCTTGTGGAACATAGGCCATCTGTCTACAGAGCCACCACTAGAGCTAGCTGCTCCAGCGAAGGGGTTCAGTGTAAAAACCGAGTGTAGAAACAACACAAAGAGGGCGAGACAGACAAATGTTTTCCCGTTCATTTTCTACTCTCCTCTGAAACAGTTATGCTAAGGGTGGATACGGCAAAGTTAAAACCTGAGACAAACCATAACCACTCTACTAGTATTTAACACTCAACAACAAATAAAAAGTTTCTTCTTTTATACTCCTTCGCCTCATTTCTTTTCCAAACGCGCCTATTGGGTTTAAAACGCCAAGCAATAATGTTTAGAAGGATGCCAAAACATTCACGCAACCTTGTGAACCACATAATTCCCTAAAGGAACTCAGCAACACCATACTAGGCATCGTATGGTTGGAATTCTGCCTCCCTTAACGCAGAAATCCACACAAAACAATAAAGATATAGCTGAGGAAGTTTCTAACTGTTTGACTATTCTGGCGGTTGCCGCAAATCCGGTGTGAAAGTGACGAAGATGCATAAGAGAGTTAAGACATCGCTAGTCAACCCACCACCCCTAAAAGGAGTCTATCGGCATCAGCCTTACCTACCCATAGGATTAGCCTATCTGGCGGCTGTCCTTGAAGAAAACGGACATGAAGTAACTGTTATAGATTGTCCAGCACTAGAGATGAACCATGAGAAATTAAAAGCAAAGTTAGCCTCTATTGAACCTAATGTGATCGGCATCACTTCTATGACACCCACGATACAGTCGGCTCTTCTATCTGCGCATGTTGCAAAAGAAGCATGTCCTGATGCAATGGTTATTCTGGGAGGCCCACATGCAACGTTTATGGGCGAACAAGTTCTCGCCGAAGAGGAGGCAGTGGACGTAGTTGTGAGGAGCGAGGGCGAACAAACCTTGCTCGAGCTAGCACAAAATGTATCCAACCCGAAAGCTCTCAACAGCATTGAAGGAATAACATTTAGAAAGGATGGACAGGTTGTTCGCACGCCTAACAGACCATTCATTCAAAAACTCGACGAACTGCCCCTTCCAGCATACAAATACTTCCCGCTAGAAAAATATCGGCTTTTTGGGAGAAGGATGCTTCCAATAATAACAAGCAGAGGGTGCCCCTCCCAATGTTCCTTTTGCACAACAGCTCGAATGTTTGGGAAAGCTTTCAGGGCGCGGAGCCCCAAAAACATCGTTGACGAGCTTGAGTGGTTAAGAGATGTGCATGGAGCTGACGCCTTCACCTTTTACGACGACACGTTTACACTCGACAAAAAAAGGGCACTCAAGATTTGTGAAGAAATCAAGAACAGAAAAATTGGTCTTCCATGGGATTGTCAGACCAGAGTTAGCACGGTTTCAAGAGAGATTCTGCTCAAAATGAGGGAAGCAAACTGTCAACAAGTTTTTTTCGGGGTAGAGTCGGGATGTCAAAAAATTCTGGATGCCGTGAAAAAGGGAACTACGGTTGAACAAAACGAGAGAGCAATTAGATTGGCAAAAGATGTTGGTTTGTTCGTCTCCATTTCTGTGATCATTGGATATCCTGGAGAAACAAAAGACATGTTACAAGAGACTGTTGATCTCATCAGAAAAGCGGAGCCCGATGATGTGTACATATGTGTGGCAACGCCGTATCCCGGCACTGAGCTTCGCAGAATTGTGGAGGAGATGAAGTGGGAAATGTCCAATGATTGGAGACGCTATGACACAATAACGCCTGTTTTTGCGAATCCTAACTTGTCGGCAGAGGATGTCAGAAAATTAAGAACATCGTTCTATAACCGTTTTTATTCTCCAAAATATGTGCTCCGTCACCTGTTTAAAACAAACTTTTACAGTCGAGTAATGGCTCGAACCGCTTTGAACCATATCCTCTGGAGAATCAAGAATATATTCTAGAGAAAAATTTGTTTAAGCTACAGATTCCCTAATTTTTTGGCATCGCCGATTTACGAAATAGCAAGATAATTGTAGGTGTTGCAGTGCATGCAGGCTTTAAACGTTTAACTTCGCATAAATCGAATTTTGCGCCGAGCATCTGCTCTAAAGTTTCTACTGTGAAATAGTATTTGTGCGCGTCATAACGCAACCCCTCTATCCCTTCAGGCGTGGATATTATCAAATGTCCATCAGCTTTAAGAACTCGGTAAGCCTCATCCACGAAACTGTGCGGATTCCATAAATGCTCTATTATTTCAGAGGCCAAAACAACATCAAAAATGTTCGAGGCAAAAGATAATCGTTCTGCGTCGCCAGCCACAGCTAATAGACCTTGGCATCTGTGAGCTTGAATAGCAACTGTTGGCAAGTCCACGGCTACTACGTTATTGCCCATTTTCATTATGTGCTCGCCGATGATTCCGTCTCCGGCGCCAACATCTAAGATGTTCAAACCCTTTCCTAGAGGATCAACCATCTCAGAAATGATTTTTATTCGTTCCTGATTAAATGGTCGTGTGCGAGTATCGTGAAGAGCCGCTACCATCGCGTCGTATGCACGTTCTGAATCATATTTCTGCCACTCCACCCACATCCGCTTACTTTTATTCCTAAAACGATAGCGGGTCTCTCTTAGGATGATGTGCTTCAACTGGGAAGGATTTGACAGTAAATATACAAACCCATGAACTTTGTGTCTAATCAGCTTTAACATGCGCGTCTCCATCATTAGCTTAAGGGATACAAAAGATTCAATGTCTTCACAACATATGAAACTAGCGCTGCAGACACGCCTGAGCTTCTTTCAGCATAGATATAATCGGTAATTTGTATGGACATTTTGGTTCGCATTCGCCGCATTCTGTACATTTGGTGGCATCAACTTCAAGTCCGTTATACAGTTTTTTTGCCCAATTTTTCAATCCATAGGTGATGGAGAGCGTGTGAAACCTGAGAATAGCTGCTATGTCCAAGTTTTGAGGGCAAGGCAAGCAGAGTCCACAGTCTCGGCAGTATTTCCCATCAAATTGAACACTAAAACGGCGTTTTTCATTCCTTGTTAACCCTCTGTAATTTTCTCCGACTTTAGCGGCTGTCTCAACTTCTTCAATCGACTTGAACCCTGTGACAACCACGGATATATCCTGTGACAAAACAAACCTGAGTGCGTTGCGAACCATTGAACTCGTATGCTGCCCCAACAGAGTTTTCAGTTCGGGCTCGTCAGAAAGCAGAGACAGGGACGGCTCATACAAACAGGTTATGAGTTTAGAGGTCTTAGCTGATAAAGGCTTCATTATGGCAACCCCGATGTCCAAATCTTTTGCAAGAGGGATCAACGCCTCTAAAGCTTGCCTCGTTACCACGTTAAGGGGCACAAGCACAGTGTCAAACTCGTTTGTTTCAATGGCTTTAATCAACACATGAGGCTTGTGACTTGTTATGCCAACATAATCCACTAAGCCTTCAGACCGCGCCTTTTTACACATCTCCAGTGAACCACTTGGACCCATTGCCTTCTCAAGCGTTTTTTCGTCATCTATCCCATGAAGCTGAATCAAATCCAATCTGTCCGTCTTCAGTCGACGCAGACTACTTTTAAAGTCTGCAAACGATTCACTTCTCGTTCTTGAGGCAGTTTTTGTAGCTAAAATGCACTCATCTCTTACATCCTTCAATGCTACTCCAATCTTTTCTTCGCTGTCCCCATCCAGTTTCGCAGTGTCAAAGTAGTTGATACCCAAATCAAAAGCCATTCGAACAACTTTGACTGCTTCATCCATGCTTAGCTGTGAAATCCATGTGCCGCCAAAACCAACAATGGACACCTGAAGACCGGTTCTGCCAAGAGTTCGTTTCTGCAACAAATTACTCCTCCAGCAGCGTATAAGAGAAACAACTTGAAAAACTTGTATCAGATGGCTAGAGATTATCTAAAGCTTAGTTTGGCTGCTATGGTTCTTCGAAGCCACGCCAAGGCAGTGAGGGTCGTCGAGTAGCCATATACCCCTCCTTTGCTGAATGCGCGGATGATGTAAGTTGGGCGAAGATAAAATCTTCGATGCACCTCATCATGCAGTTCTCTTAGTTCCTTCATGCTCATGGTTGGAGTCTCGAAAATGGGTGTAGCTGTATCATACTTGTTAAAGTCAGTTATCTTTATCCAGCCCATCTTCTTCACGTAATCGTACATTGGTGTCCCAGGATAGGGCGTGGCTATGTAAACGCCTATCTCGTCAGATTTTATTCGTTTCAAAAGTTTTATGCTTTCCATTGCGGTTTCGCGGGTTTCACCGGGAAAGCCGAGGATCATGCTTGCGACGGTCATCAGACCAACTTCTTTTGCCCACTTGAAAGCGTTAAGAGTTTGTTGGATAGAGATTCCTTTGCCCATCGCTGTTATAACCTGCTCCGATCCTGCCTCGACGCCGAACCATACGACAATACAACCGGCATCTTTCATTTTCTGAAGCAAATCCTTTGTGACCATGTCAACACGGGTTTCGCAATCCCACTTTATCTTTAAGCCTCGCCTCAGGATTTCGTTACATATTTCCTCGGTTCTGGTTTGGCTCACAGTGAATGTGTCGTCATAGAAGGTGTATTGCTTCTCACCGTATTTTCTATAGAGGAACTCGAGTTCGTCCACAACTTTTTTTGGGCTTCGCATCCGATATTTTCGTCCAAACATCCTGACCGCCGAGCAGAAGTCACACCAGAATGTGCAGCCCCTGCTAGTCATAACTGGGAATATAATATTTCCGTATTTTTTGAAATGCTCAATAGGCCAGAGGTGAAAAGCCGGAAAAGGTAGACTATCGAGGTCTTCAATGTGAGGCCGGTCTGGGTTCTTCACAATCTCTTTGTCTTTTCGGCAGGTTGTGCCCACAACACTGTGAAAGCTCTCGCCCTTTTCTACCTTTTTAATGAGCTCAAGAATCGTAGTTTCACCTTCCCCCCTCACTATTACGTCCAGTTGTGGACATTCTTTTAGAGCCTCCTCGTCCCAGAATGTGGCATGGCAGCCACCATAAACGGTTAAGCAGTTGGGTAAAGCCTTCTTAGCTACTTCAAGTATGCTGAGGGCGGATTTGTAGGTAAGAGTTGTAGAGGTTAATCCAATCATGTCAGGTTGACGTTTGCGAAGTTCGTTTTCCACATCGTTTAATGTGAGGTGTAGAGCTTGGCAGTCGATGACGTTGACGTCGTACCCGTTTTTCTCTAGGACGGCGGCGAGGTATCCTAAGCCCAGAGGGATAAATGGTGGGTGCTGGTGAGCGTCTGGTGGGTATGGTGGATTCACAAGAGTTACTTGCATCTTTACACTGTCCTAAAATATTTTCGAGTAATAAGACAAAGAGGGTTATTAATAAGGTTAATGCGGAATACTCTCCAAAAATCCAAGAGCTTATGGGTGAAAAATAAGTAAAAAAGATTGAAGAAAAATGATGCACCAGCAAATCATAAAATGATGAAAACATATTTTAAAGGACACCACGCCTAGAGGTACAAACGATGAAAATACTTCTCATCAATCCGCCACAGACGTTTTTCCCCGGTTCAGACCCGCCAGCAGCTAATCTGCCTTTAGGTCTGCTGTATATAGCTGCGGTTTTAGATAAGGCAGGCTATAACGTGGAAATTTTGGATGCATTCATGACGGATTTGCCGTTCCGAGAAAAAGGCGACACAACAGAAGTTGGCATGCCTTACGAAAGGATAAAGGAGGAGATACAGAGAAGAAAGCCAGACATTGTGGGCATAGCAAATCCTTTCACATCCCAAGTTGAGCAGGCTGTTAGAGTTGCTGATATTGTCAAAGAAATAGATCTTAACATTTTAACAGTTGTTGGGGGTCCGCATGTAACCGTAGTGCCAGTAGAATTTTTGGAAGAGGTAAGGAATGTCGACATTGTAGCAATTGGCGAGGGAGAATATACAATGTTAGACATTGTCAGCTTCTTTGAGGGAAACAAGAAGATAGGCGATGTAAAGGGGATTGCCCATCGTAGGGATGGAAAGGTAGTGCTAAATTCGCCAAGACCATTTATCAAAGATTTGGATGAGCTATCTTATCCCGCTTACCAGCTAATGGATATGGAAAAATATCTTAATCCTAAAAGGATAGAATATCGCAGCTTTCAGAAAAGAGCATTATCGATGGTGACCAGCAGGGGCTGTCCTTTCAATTGCAGCTTTTGTTCGGTTCACCTGCACATGGGGAAGATGTTTAGAGCGCACTCTGTAGATTATGTTGTAGACCATATAGAGTATTTGGTGAATAAATACCGAATTAAGACGATGTACTTCGAGGATGACAATCTCACATTTGACATAAAGAGGTTTGAAGCAATTTGCGACAAAATAATTGAAAGAGACATCAGATTCCAGTGGGAAACTCCGAATGGAGTAAGGGTAGACTATTTGACGTTAAACCTTCTAAAGAAAATGAAAAAGACAGGATGCCAAAGCGTTTTTGTTGGCGTCGAATCTGGCAACCAGTATGTTTTGGATAACATAATCGGTAAAAGCCTCAGATTGAAGAATGTGATTAAGTTTGCTGAGCGGTGTAAGAAAATAGGGCTAAAAACTGGGGCGTTTTACGTTATTGGTTTCCCTGGTGAAACGAAAGAAACTATGATGAATACTGTCGAGTTTGCCCTTATGCTGAAGCGGAAATACGATGTTGGTATGCACCTGCTTTTTGCAACTCCGTTATACGGCACCAGATTGTATGAAGAATGCAAGCAAAAGGGGTATATTCGAGGCAGTTTGACGCCGAGGGCTTTTGCTGAGGTGAGACAAAACTGGGGATTGCCGTTAATAGAAACCGAAAACTTCACGGCGATGGATGTAAAAGAGATTGCTTCAAGGGCGATGAAGACATACAGGAGGTTATCCATAATCAACTATGTTAGGCAGCCCAAGAAAACACTGAAGACTATGATAAGTCAGCCAAATCTCGTTGGGAAATTCATCAAAAACATGCAATCTCGATGAATAGCGCAAAATATCAAAATTGGGGAACAAATCAGTAATCGTTTTTCTCTATTTGTAAATATACTTCAATTTGGATATGATTTGAGAAACCTTTAATTCAGAATACTCAACATAATTATATGTAAAGGCACTTTGGGGGAAATCGCTTACCTCTTACAATGGAATCGCGGTTTTACTCTTTCACAAGATAACGCTTTGAAGTGAAAAACGTGAGAATCACAAAAATTACATGTTCAGCGGTTGCATCCGTCCTAGTTTCGTTATTGATTGTATCATCTTTTATGATGTTCCCAGTTTCTATGAGCGGCATCGTTGTTGACGCAAACACTACACTAGATGATTACGGCGATTTACTTCAGTATGAGTGGCCACAAATTCACGGCGATTCAGGTTTTACTCGTTACTCGGAGGGACCAGCCCCTGAAGCAGCAGACATCCTATGGAAAACAACAATAAAAGGAATAGAAAGTTATGTTGCAGCATTTAACGGCAAAATCTTCGTTACAACATCAAGGAATGTTATTGCCCTCGACAAGGACACAGGAGCAACAATCTGGAATACCACCCTTCCTGACCGACAGCGGTGGCCAGCAGTATTCAAAATCGATGAAACTCGCCTGATCATATCAAAATATTGTCTTGAAACAGAAACTGGAGACATTTTGTGGACAAGTGACGAGTTTTCTGCTAAAGTGTCCAATTGGGCTGAAAGTGTTTACAGTCCTGAAGAAGAAATGTTCTATACTCAAGGTGACTCGGTAGTTCGAGCTTGGAACGTCTCTGATATGTCAGAACCTCCAGTACTAGTATGGGAAACATACATTTCGGGAAGCACAGGATCCGGAACGGGTATACAATATGGCAACGGAAGAGTTTTCCCCGGATCGTTTGAACCTCACCAAGTGGCTCTTAATGCCACGACAGGCGATGTTCTTTGGGATGTTGAAACAACAGGTGCAATGTGCTTCTCAGGTTCCTATTATGAGGGCAAGTTGCTCAAAGCCGCCGAGCAAGATAACACTTTCTACTGTTTTGATGCTGAGACGGGTAACATATTGTGGGAATACAACCCAGGTACTCAGCTTGGATATTGGGTCAGCGGTAGCGCCGTAGCATACGATATGGTCTACGAACTGAATAAGGATGGACATCTTTATGCTTTGGATGCGAACACGGGTGATTTGGTGTGGAAATATGAAGGCCCAGGATATCTTTACTGGCCAGGATGGCCAGTTGTTGGTGATGGAAAAATCTATGCCACAACAGGTCAAAGGGTATCGATTCATCCTCACACATTGGAATATAGCGAGTCTGAGTTTGTGTGTCTCGACGCTTATACGGGAGACCTCTTGTGGGAACTGCCTATAGAGGCATATGCGCCAAGGGAGTCTGTCGCCATCGCCTATGGAAACCTGTATCTTATTCCCGGCTACATTGAAGAATACAAGATGGACAGCTACGAAACTCTCAATGAGGTTTGGGCTATCGGAAATGCTCAATGGTCTATGTGGCGTAGCGATTCAGAGAACACCGGAACGGGTCAGTCAGGCCCCACAGAGCTAAATGTCAGGTGGAGCTTTACAACAGGCGGAGGAGTTGTTTCTTCTCCAACTATTGTAGAGGGAAGAGTTTATGTTGGTTCACAAGACAAAAACATCTATTGTCTTGACGCACGAGAAGGCAGGTTTTTGTGGAGTTTCACGACTAACGCTCGAATTAAATCGTCACAAGCTGTAGCTAACGGAAAGGTGTACGTTGGGCCTGACGACGGGTATGTTTATTGTCTGGATGCAAAGAACGGCAGCCGAATTTGGATGACTTACGCGGGCGGTTTCATCGAAGCCCACTTTGATGCTGTAACGGGAATACGCTCTTCGCCCATAGTGGTAGGGGAGAGGGTGTATGTTGGGTCGCTGGACACCAACTTATACTGTTTAGATGCTAATAATGGAGAGATCATTTGGGCATACAAGACAGAGGGACTTATAACTTCTTCTCCAGCTGTAGCGGATGGTGCAGTTTACATCACTTCGCAGGAGTCGACCTCCGGTGCACTCTACAAGATAGACGCCAGCAATGGGACTTTGATTTGGAAGTTGGATATGCAGTATATTTATTCGGCGGATAGAGGCACTGATCTGCATGTATCCCCAACAGTTGCAGATGGCATGGTTTTTGTAGCTACGAATAAGGATGAGTATTATGGGGTAAACGCGACAACTGGTGAAGTTGTGTGGACATTCGTTACTGCTAGGGGCACAGAAGATGCGGGAGGATATTTGGTTGGTTCTATGGCGTATCATGATGGCAAACTCTTCATTGTTGACATGTTCTTCATAACAGCCCTTAACGCAACAAATGGAGAAGTCATCTGGAAGAGCTGGCAGGGAACGGAGTTATACACCGCACCCACCTATGCCGATGGCAAAGTCTATGTCGCCACAGACAGGCGTCTAATTTACGTCCTAAATGCCTCAAACGGAAAGAGGCTCTCATTTTTTGAGCCTAACTCTAACAGCTGGTCATCCCCCTCCGTCTACGAGGGAAGAATGTACATAGGAAACAACAATTGGAATGTCTACTGCTTCAGCAATTACCCAGTGACACACGGTCAGATTTCCACTACATTAGACAAGAGTGAGGTTGAACAGGGCGAATCTGTTACGGGTAGTGGTCAACTTACTCCCGGAATTGCTTATGCACCCATAACTGTGAGTTTCGTAAAATCTGACGGCACTATAACCAAACTACAGGTTAGAGCTCGCAATGATGGAACATTCAGCTTTGATTACATACCCGATGAGGTTGGCGAGTGGACTGTATCCATCAGGTGCTCAGGAGCATCATATATCATGGAAAGCATGGAGCTGCCCCTCAAGGTGGTTGAGAAGCAACAAGAGACACCTCCACCGAAAGAAACACAACCTGAACCGGAGCAACCAACAGATGAACAGGTTTCAGGCATACCAGCAGAGTATGTCAATGCTGCAGTTTTCACAGTAATCGTGGCATTGATTGCTTTGGTCGCATATCTGTTCATTAGGAAAAGGAATAGAAGTTCACCTGTTGTGATTAGCGACTGAAAATTAAAATAAAGAAGGTTTAGACTTTGCTTTCTAATGCTTCAGAGTAAACATGGAACATTTTCTTGGAACAAATATCCCAAGAAAAGTTTTTGCTAACAAATTCTCTGCCAGAGCGTCCCATCTTTTCCCGTAAAGGTTTGTTTGAAAGGAGACGCGAAAGGGCGTTGGCTAGTTCGTAACTGTCGGGTTTAACCAGTAGCCCAGTTTCTTTGTTTTTTACGACTTCGTTGATTGCGCTAACGTTGAAGGCAACCACTGGCTTAGCTGTGGCTTGTGCCTCCAACAGTGAGATACCTTGCCCTTCCTGGATTGATGGCGAAGCAAAAATATCAGCGCAATTGTATAATTGGTGAAGCATAGCTTCGGGAACGTCGCCTAAAAAGGCAAACTTGTCCGAAACACCCTGCTCTTTTGAGTATGAAATCAGATGGTTTTTGAGCGGACCGTCTCCAACTACTACAAACTTTGTTTCTTTATTTTCTTTGATAACATGTTTTGCTGCTTCGATTAGGAAATGTAACCCTTTTCTGGGTATCAAGTTGCCAACGAAGAGTATGACATGTTTGCTGTTTCCACCGATCAAATCCTTGACTTTCTCACAATCTTCAGCGGGCTTGAACTTTTGGAGGTCCACACCGTTTGGAATAATCCATATTTTCGTCTCATCAACATCGTATAACTGAACAATTTTATGGGCTGAGTATCGGCTGACAGTAACTATTAGGGTTGCGTCTCTGGCTGCTTTCTTTTCGATTCTTGCAAGATGCCACAAAAAAACGTTAGAGAGTTTCATTCTGAGGGACGGAGACATGCTCTTGGATGATTGAATATATTCATCAGCCAGAACGCCGTGAATAGTCTGTATGAACGGCTTGCTGAATTTCCGCTTTTTAAGGGTCTTGAGGAATCCGTAACCGCTAACAGTGTGCGCTTCATAGATATCGGCTTTAATGTTGTCAACCATTCCTTGGAGGGACTGATTGAAAACCCAGTTGTCCAGCGGATAAAGCACATCAGTGGAGAAGCAGGGTGTGAAGGTTATTCCGTCGATCATAGTAGTTTTGTTGAAACCTCTTTTTGTTCCACTGTAAACCGTCGTATCAACTTTATTTACCAATATTTTTGCAGTCTCAAATATTCGGCGTTCAACACCTCCGAAGTAAAGGTGAGGCGGCTGCGTGTTAAATACAGCTAATTTCAGCTTCCGGTTCATGAATACGTACCTCTATATTCGAAACGATTTTCCCTAGCCATTCTTTGGCAACATTAAGTATTAAAATGAAACTAGATAGGATAAGCCCCGCATACTTTGCAGAATTTACTTTTTTCGTTACCGCCTTTAGACTTGCAGTATGGACACTGCTTGCCTTCTGCATCCTTGAAGACTTCAAAGGGTACTCCAAAATGGGACCTGAAAATTTCGTAGTAGAACAGGTGCTCTTTGTCTCTTATCGTAACCTGATCAGCTTCCTGATATTCTTTCGTTTTCTTTTGGAAGTACTCGTCGGAAATTTTTTCGCTGAAAACTTTTGGAAAGATTGTGGTTCCGGAGCCAAATTCTAGGGGAATCTTTATTCTCCACGTAATCTCGTCGGGCAAGAGACCTTCGTAGGCTTTGCGGATTATCCATTTTCCCCAGATTTTGCCTCGTTCACGTCTGATCATTAGTTTTGGGTCAACACCATAGGCGAACGATTTGAACTCTGGATCAAGAAAGGGAGGCTTAGCCACCAATCCAAGCGATTGTGCCATGGGAATCGAAGAAAACTGCATTACTTGCCACATGTTGGACAGATATTCCATCAGCTCCTTTTCTTTGAGACCAAATAGCCAGCTGTAACCGCCCAATAATTCGTCCAAACCATCGCCGGTCATAATGCCTTTGATTCCGTGTTCCTTTGCGACTTTCAAACCAACATAGGCTGCTACACTGTTTCTAACGTCCATGGGATCAAAAACCTTCAGAATCTTGATGACAGCTTGGATGCCTGAGTGCATCTCCTTCTCGCCAAAAAAATGAATCGTGTGGTTCATCTTTAACCGATTCGCCATCAACTTTGAGTACTCGAGGTCTAGTGCCGGCGAGTTCTCGAAAGCAACGGTGAATGCTTCAAGTTTCGAATATTTTGATGCTGTAAATGCAATCACACTTGTGTCTAATCCTCCGGAAAAGAGGATTCCTTCTGTTAGATTTTTTTTAACAACCTTGTCGATGAGCTGGCGGATTTCTGAACAGATTTGATCGAGTGAATCCAATTTCAGTCTCCTCAAGGATTAGGTTACAGGGTGATTGTGTGAATTTAAGGTTTATTGGCAACCGCGGCAGGGCAATATAATAAAAGATGAACAGTTGAAAGCTATGCAAGTTAATTTAATTCATATTGAAATCAGTGACTCGCCAGAGAAGAACTTGGAGATTACAGAGCAAATGCTGTGTAGGACAGCTAATGCAGGTGCGAGCGCTCAATCTATCTGACAAATTGGAAAAAATCGCTAAGTAAAAATTCACATCTTCAACTTAGGCTTCGACCAATTTTCTCTTTTCTTAAAATTCAAATAAAAAAGCATTTTTTCTACTGATTGTACAAGGCTAGAAAGTAATTATTGCGTTATGTATTTTCGAATTAGTGCCACTATAGCTAAAACAAGTACTAGAGAACCCAAAGCCGAAAGTGCTGTATTAAAAGTTAAGCCGAACATAGTGAAACTTAGGAAGAGCCCCACTAGGGCTGTAACGGCGAAGCTTAATCCTATAGAAAAAGTGAATTTTTCGATTAGGTCCAACGCATCTTCACGGGGAAACAATGTTTCAGTTAGACAATAGCCGGGCAAAAATGCTACTAGAACAAAGCCAAATATGTAACGTAAATAAGACAATGATGTTCCGGTCTCAGGAATGAACAGGATCGAAACGAATGATATAAGGGATATACCTATTACAATCCAGAACCAGTGACTTTTTCTCGGAGATAGGAAGCTGATGAAAATTTCTTTTTGGCGTATTGGTTCCTCTAATAACACAAGTCCCTTTCGATGAAGATGCTTTACTTCTTTTTCGATATCTTCTAGTGGGGCGTCAACTTGTTCCTGAACTAACTGGATTAGTTCTTTCACATTCTTCGGTTTCTTCGTCTCCAAGACGTCTAAGATGACTTTTTCTAGGGATTTCATCGTGCACCACCTTCTTATTGTCAGGTTTACATAAAAGCATAGTTCTCCAAGTCAGCTGATTTGGGTCCACAAAGAAGACTGAAAGGGGTGAATGTAACTCTGGTAAGCTCACTAAGAGTGTTAAGACTAGAATCCAAAAAAATAAAAAAAGTGGGCTTGAAGCCCGTGGAAAAATTGTGGTTTTTCTGTTTAGCCAATAATCCTGAATAGAGGATGCATACCTTCGATTGCAGGCTTCGTGCCAATTTCCGCAGTTGCAGTCAACACGTAGGTGTCAATTACTGCAATAGTTGGAAAGAGGAATTCTGCATATTCTATGGGTCCAAACATG
>SMTZ1_10003331_pt1 | contig 21241 bp, 19 predicted proteins | sample DeeMarSWOR136_30_FD_25667 | JGI IMG/M metagenome (IMG submission 25667) | reverse complement strand
TACGAGAACCGCCATCTCCGTTTCCGGGAGATAGAAATTCGTAATCTGGCTGCTCACCAATTTGGCATTCGGAACAATCACAATATTATTCGGGAGCATCCGAATCCTTGTGTTCCGCCATCCGATTTGGGTCACATATCCCTCCTGCCCTGATTCTAGCATGATGTAATCGCCGATCCGGATGGGCTTATCAACGAAGATGTAGATTCCGGAGAAGAAATTGGCCAGCGTATCCTGAAGGGCGAGGGCAATGACCAATCCTCCAATTCCCAGCGAAGCGAGAAAGGGGGTGATCGTGATTTCGAGGCGATCGAGGATGATGAGAAAGACGAACCCCAGAATGATGATTCGGTAAAGGGCCTTGATCACGCCTGCCGAGGAGGCCATCATCTCCGCCCTTTTGCTGTATCGCCGAAGGACCTCCATCATCAGCCGGTCTAAGAAGAGATAACCCGCTAGGACGAAGAGGATGATGAGCAGGGCATTGGAATACCTTATCCATCTGGGGGGAAAAGGGACTGCATCGATGAAGAACATCAACCCCATCCCCAGTAAGAACAAGATCAACGGTACTCCCAAAGCCGATTCCACAATCTCCGACAAGAGGTGGTGAGCTCGCTCCGCCCTTCTTCTCAGAAATCCCATCAGAGGAGGAACAATGATGAAGATCAGGGCTGCCCATATCAAAAAAGCGATTGTTGGAGTCAGCCATTCATTCAGCAGTTTCATTTACTCCGTGCCTCATTGGCTTTCGAACTGATTTTCATCTCTAACAGGGCCACCGGAAAATGGGCAAATACTTCACCGAGGGCTAACGTACCTTCGCCCTCTCCTTCAATCTTTTTAAGAACCTCACCCGTAAGAATATTCTTAAATTCGTCACCATCGATTTCACCAGGGATCGCAATGCTTGAATCCCCCCATACCTCTCTACCGAGGGGCATTTCATCGACGTCTCTTACCAGACGGGTCAACAACCTGGGGACGATGGTCAAAACAACTTTTTCTTCTCTCTGTCTCGCAAAGGCGCAGATGTGTTCCTTCAAATTCCCCTTCCCCTCCAGAGGTATATAAGCGCCTTCCCCGAATAACAGGAGGTTTTCTCTCCGGAAACTTAGTGCTTTGAAGGTAACATAAAGTTTTACCGACCCGTCCCTCCATTCCCGAACAAGGTCTCTCGCAAGTTCTTTCAGGTTCTCTCCGGCCAGTGCTATCTTCTTCTTCAGCTCGACCAGCATCTTCCTTCGGAGATCAAAGTCCACCGGCCTTCGATTGTCTGGGTCCACAAGCCTCAAGTCCCATATCTCCGTGCCCTGGAAAAAGTCTGGAATCCCGGGACAGGTTATTTTCAAAAGAGTTTGAGAAAGGGAATTCAGCATCCCGAAGGGGGAGATTCTTTTCTGAACATTTTCAATATCAATCAAAAAAAAGTTATTGGGGGAGGGGGATAAGATAAGATCGATAAACTTCAGTAGGTTTTCTTCATACGGGAGATTGGGACTGATCCAACTGGTGTTGACCTTCGCCTCCCTGACTGCTTTCAGCATATAGTCCTTTATCCTTGTCCTGAAAATGTCATATTCGGTTTCACCCATAGAAAAGAGGGGCCAGACACCCACCAGGGTCTGGTAGAGCAAGTATTCCTCGTTCCGATCCGGAACCCATTGCCCGTCCATCACCGATTTTTTTCTTCTATTCATCCGGCCCCAACGGATCACGGATTCTCTCCATTCATGAGGAATTTCGGAAAGGACATCCAGCCTTGCCCTTACATCCTCTGATCGTTTCGTGTCGTGTGTCGCCGTCGTAATCATCGCATGGGGCCAGAACTTGGTCCTCTCGATATTCTGTCCGTGGAAGGTTTCCGGAGCTGTGCCAAATCGTTCTGGATAACCCCCGACTTCGTTGAGTGAGATGAACCGATTGTATACATAAAAGGCTGTGTCCTCGAGTCCCTTCGCCATCACAGGGCCGGTGATCTGTTGGAATCTCATCACAAAGTCCAACCACTCCATCCTGTCGCTCTCCTTAAATTCTTCAGGGTATCGGAGCAGCAGGACATTTTCTAAGAAGTCAAAGACGGTTGCACTGAGGGCGGGATTCTTCCTTTTTGCTCTTGAAACGGCTGCTTCAACATACCGTCGATCCCGGTCGTTGACACCTTCATACGTCACGTAAGTTCGGTAAACAGGGAAATTGGCAATCACCTCAATAATGGCTGTCGTGAGGTTGTTGAGCGTAAAGTCTCTGGTATTGCGATTCTTCTCGGAAAGGCGATTCAGGGTGTGCCCAAGCATATTGATTTCACTGGGCATAGAGGTCTCCATGATCAACTTCTTCTTCTCATAAACCAGATCCTGATAATTTACCTTCGATTTTATGAATCTCGTGTAAATATCGTCAAAAGCTTTCCCATTTTCCATCTCGATAAAGATACCATGGACGGAGTTTAAGAAGACATAACCCGTCGTGCTGAAAATGGGCCAGTCCTCAGGCATTCGTTCACTTTTTATCAGAATTTTCTCACCCACAATGTAAAGGGGCATCCTAAAAGAAGAGGAGGGCTGCTTCGCTATCTCCTCGTCATAGAGGTGGCTGAACGCTTCTTCCAAATCGGACTCATCCAAAACAGAGCCAACTGGAAATGACGAAAAGACCTCACGAAGACAGAATTGTATGAAACAACCTTTCTGCAAATGATAGAAGTATTCTGCAGGGTCATAGAGACCATCAGGATGGTCCACGCGCAATCCTGTCACCTTTCCCTCTCGGTCGCAAAATCAGTCGATGGGCTTCGTTAAACACATGGGGATGTTCCATTCGGATGGCCGCCAGGTCGTTGATATCGAAAAAGCGCCTGTAGTTAATCTCCTCCGTGGCCACTCTCCAGTGAGAGAGCCGGTAAACTTGATCATTCAGAAGGTCATCGAGGAGGTCAAAGCTTTTTGGATCTTCTGGATCCCCGTTAAATAACTTCAGATTTTCCTCGATAAAGGATCGGATCTCCCCGCTTTTATGATAGAGATCCCACAACCTCCTTTTAATGATCTCCTTCTCCCTGCGCCTCTCCATAACCTTCTCACGGCTTTTTTCTGTCCGAGGAGGGAGATGCTCAAGGGCGGTGAGGATGCTCAGAAGTTCCTGGAGGTCCAAATGATCACTGCCCAACTGCTTCTCCAGTTCATCCTTCCGAAATTCCAATATCTTCTTGTACGTGACAGGGGCCACAGGAAATCTTCGATCATAATAGAGAATGAAGAAAGCCCCCTCTTCAAAGGTCAGTTTCAACTCCTGGTTTTCGAGGACCCGACCATATTGATCTCCCAGAACGGGAAGGAGGACCTTATTTTCGAGCTCATCCTTAACCGGTTTCCAATCGATATCGAAAAAGTGGGCGTAGGCGGAACTTGGGCCATTCTCCAACACATCCATCCACCAACTATTCTCGCCCTCCGTAATGCTCATGTGATTGGGGACGATATCGAGGACCTGACCCAATCCGTATTTTCTCAGCTCATCGATCCATCCGTCGTAATCCTTTTCGGTCCCAATTTCGGGATTGAATTCATTGTGGTCCAAAAGATCATATCCATGGAGACTTCCCTTTTTGGCCTTGAAATACGGGGAGGCATAGACGTCAGAGATGCCTAACTCGTGAAGATAAGCGACGAGGGAGGTTGCATCGGAAAACTTAAAGAGATGATTCAATTGAAGGCGGTAAGTCGAAACCGGAATCTTTCTGTAACGCTCAAGGTGTTTGGCCACCTTGTCAAAAATCTCTTCCTGCCTTTCTCGGTCCATCGACGGGATGGGCTCCCCCTTTCTCATTCAAATTCTGGCCAGTCGTGTTTCCCTACCCCATGTGAGAGGGACATGGGAAAAACGACGCTCTATGCTATGGCTCCTTCACATGTCTATACAAGGCAAAGGCATAGGCGTCGAGAACGAAGGTCACTTTTGAGCTACTCGATAGAACGGATTCTGGAGCGAGGACACCAATGCCACCCCATTCTTCGGATGCCGAACCGATCACTCTCTGCCAGTCCCCTTTTTCAATCATCGTTTCAATTCTGATGGGATTGTTGCTGAAATTGAAGACCCCTATCACCTGACCTTCCCCGCATTTCCGTTTCATCAGGATGGCCTTTTCTCTTTCGAAGGTTTCAAGCTTTGCGCCTTGCTTATCAAGAGAGGATAAAGAAGGGTTTTCTTTCCTCAGCTGGATCAGACTCTTGTAAAATTCAAAGAGGGTGTCATGTTTTCCGTGGTGACGCAGATCGAGATCAATCTTGGACCGTGAAAAAGTCATTTCATCCTGTGGATCCGGGAGGGCTCCTTCCCATTGAAACGCAGAAAATTCTTCTTTTCTCCCATTAACTCTGGATCGGAATGGCTGACGAAGTATTGAAAGGGGGCTTCCTCTCCGTACTCCTCTCCCATAAACAGGAGCGGAATGTTGGGGGAAAGCAATAGCATTCCTGCCGCAAGCTTTAGGGCCTCAAAAGAGACGAGGGTACTGAGCCTGTCTCCTTTGGCACGGTTTCCTACCTGGTCATGATTCTGAGAAAAGATAACAAACTTCTTGGGAGGAAGATGCTTCGATGAATTCCCATGTCTTCTCTTCCGGAAGGGGGAATACTGACCGCTGTACACAAACCCTTCCCGAAGGGCCTTGCCCAGCTGTTGGATCTTCCCAAAATCTTGATAATATCCATTTTGTTCACCGGTCAGAAGCGTATGAAGACAATGATGAAAATCGTCATTCCATTGAGCATCCAAACCAAATCCTCCCTTCGAGGGAGGATCAATAACACGCACGTCATTCAGATCGCTTTCGGCAATCACCCAGATAGGACGACCTAATGTCATTGCCTGTCGGTGAACGGCCTCCCGGATGTCGTACAAGATATGCTGAGCACTGAAATCGAAAATGCCATGGATGGCATCAATTCGAAGGCCATCGATATGATATTCGGTTACCCAGTACAGGGCATTATCAACAATGAACCTTCGAACTTCGTCACTCTCCGGACCGTCGAAATTGACGGCTGGACCCCACGGGGTTCGATAACGGTTGGTAAAGTAAGGACCGTAATTGCCAAGATAGTTCCCCTCGGGCCCAAGATGATTGTAGACCACATCAAGAATGACGGCTAACCCTTTTTGATGACACACATTGATGAGCCTCTTGAGCCCCATCGGTCCACCATAACTATTTTGAGGGGCATAGAGATAAGTGCCATCATATCCCCAGTTTCTCTCTCCGGGAAATTGAGCCACGGGCATCAACTCGATGGCGGTCACCCCTAGGTCATTTCTCAGATAATCGAGAAGAGGGATGATCGCTTCGAAGGTCCCCTCCCTGGTAAATGTCCCAGTATGGATTTCATAGAGGATCAATCTTTCAAGGGGTATCCCTTTCCAGGCATGGTCTTCCCAGGGGAAGTTGTTTGGATCGACGACTTCGGACGGACCGTGAACCCCTTCGGGTTGAAACCGGGAGACAGGGTCCGGCCTCTGTTCAGTCCCATCGAGGAGATAGGTGTACTTTGTCCCTGCTCCCGCATTGACCAAGAATGTGGTGAAATAGCCCCTCGTCTCCGGATTCATTGGGATTTCATTGGGATCTCCAACCACCTTCAAGGAGATGGAAGAAACCTTAGGGGCCCAAACGTTGAACCGAGTTCCCTGATAGGTCACGTTGGCTCCTAAATCCAGTGTCCACGATGTTTCAGTCGTCCTCTTTTTCCTCACGACACTCCGAATGTTCTTTACTCCACTTTTTTTAAAGAATTGAGGGTTCCAAAAGGATTCATGACACAATCGGAGCAACTGGGATCGTTGTACCAGGCACCGTCCACAAAGAATTTGTACTGATACATTCCTGGACTGAGCGTGAGAGAAACTTTCCAGACCCCCTTTTTATCCTTTTTCATTGGATGACGCATTGGATCCCAATCATTAAAATCCCCTGCGAGTGCCACTCTTCCTGCTTCTGGGGCCAGAAGGTTGAAGGCCACTTTCCTAACCTTTTTTTCTTTTGGTGTTTTCATCTTTCCCCGCCTCCTCTCTGGTTGGTTTCGCGCCCTTTTTCCTTTTCTCCAATAGATTTTTTATGGTCTCCTTCAATTCCGTTAACTCTGAGGATTTAGTAAGATAAGCATCCGCTGCCCAACTCATGAAATCCTCTCTGTAATGGGGATAAGAAGAATAGAGGATGATGGGAATATCCTTATGCTTACCAATGATTCGGCCCAAGGCCTCCATGCCATCCATCACCGGCATGATGATGTCCAGGACAATGAGATCGGGTTTGAATTTTTTCAAGAGGTGCATCGCCTCCTTGCCATTTCTAGCCGCTATGGGTTCATACCCCTCCTCCCGCAACTCTTCTGAATAAAGCAACCTCTGACTCTCATCGTCCTCAACAATAAGGATCTTTTCCGGGGACTTCATCCACTCAGCTCCTTCCTCATGAAACGATTTTAGAAAACTATTTAAGCAACATATATGCCTACCCTCATTAAATTCATAATTCTTTGAAATTAGGAAGAAATATAACTTATTAATATCTTATAAACACAAAATTTTCAATGAGAAATGTAGCATTTTGGTACAATTGTCCTTAAAATCCCCACCCTATCTCTTCACACTGTTTTTTTTGAGGATTCCCTTGAAAAATCAGAAACAGAAAAGTAGAATGAAAACTGGTTTAAGAAAGAGATGAAAATGGCAGATAGGGGTACCCTCCAAAAGATTTATGACCATATCGATCATCACTTTTCCGCCCACCTTGAAAGGTGCAGGGCTTTCCTCAGGCAGAAAAGTATCTCTGCCACGGGTGAGGGAATAAAAGAAACGGCACAGATCGTTAAAGGTTTCATTGAGGAGCTTGGCGGCACCGTCCAGAATAGCGGGGATGAAAATTTCCCGATCCTTTATGGGAAGGTGGACACCGGCAGTCCGAAAACATTGATCATCTACGGTATGTATGACGTTCAACCCGTTGATGAGCACAAATGGAGTTCGCCTCCATTCGGAGCGGAAATCAAGAACGTATCCAATCTTGGCCCCTGTGTGATTGCCCGCGGGGCGGTCAATTCAAAGGGCGCCCTCGCAGGTCTTTTCAATGCCTTGAGGAGCATCGCCGAAGTCGATAGGTTACCCCTCAACCTCATCTTTACGGTTGAGGGTGAGGAGGAAATTGGAAGCCCCCACTTCGAGCCATTCATTCTTGAACACAGGGATGAATTAAGGGGTGTAGGTGCCGTTGATTTTGATTTCTATGAAGAATCAAATAACGAAGTTACTCTGCACCTCGGCCTCAAGGGAATTGTCTATCTCGATCTCACCTGCAGAGGTGGCAGAAAGGGGGGGCCAACGGAGTCGCTCCATAGCTCGGTCAGCGCATGGATCTCATCGCCGGTTTGGCGGTTGATCCATGCCTTGGGAACTCTAGTTGACAATACCGAAAGAATCAGCATCGAAGGTTTTTATGATAACGTTGCTCTTCCAAGCAAAGTGGATACAGACCTGCTGGAAAGATTGAAAGACACTTTTGACGAAAAGGCATTCCTCAAAGAGATGAAGGCACTCTGTTTCAAATACAGACTGAAGGGCGTGGAACTTCTCAAAAAAGGACTGTACGAACCTATCATCAATATCGACGGTATTCATGCAGGATACTATGGCAAGGGAACGAAAACGGTTATCCCGAGATCAGCCTCGGCGAAAATAGATATCCGCTTTGGTCCTAACATGGAACCACAGGAAGTGATTGAAAAATTTAGAAAACACCTAATCCAACACGGGTACGATGACATTGAAGTAACTGTCAGAGATAACTACACTTGGTCAAAAACTGACGCGAACGAAGAGCTCGTCCAAAAATTCATAGAAGCCTATCAAACTCACGGTCGAAATCCTGAGATTTGGCCTATGGCCACCTGGGCTGCCCCCTATTTCGTCTTCTCAAGAATTCTTCGACTGCCAGTTGTCTCGGGAGGGCTCGGACATGGTGGCAAGCAACACAATCCCGACGAATACATGACCGTCGAGGGACTCCGGGATTTTGAGAAGTTCGTCGCTACCTTTTTGTATCACCTCTCTGGATGAGATCTCAGAAAGGGGTGAGAACAGAAGGATGAAACGATGAAAGGATTGCGTTCCACCTGTTTGATATTTACCCTGGGTTTTCTGATCTCGCTCCCCCTCCCGTCCTTCTCTGCCCAAAAAGAGAAAATGGGGTCCGTCCATATCATGGGCGTCTGGGGAGGAGAGGAACTGAATGCCTTCCGCGAAGTGGCTGCTGGATGGGAAAAAGAAACTGGAGGGAGTGTCGAATTCGAAGGAACGCGAGACCTCGCCGCTGTTCTAAGGGCAAGAGTCATGGGGGGCCATCCCCCTGATCTTGCCATCTTACCTAACCCGGCTCTGATTAAAGAATTCGCTCGAAAGGGGAAGCTGAAACCCCTCGACACCGTTTTGAAAATTCCCCAACTCAGAAGGGACTACCATGATACCTGGTTGCATTTGGGAAGTGTCGACGGAACCCTTTTCGGACTCTTCGTTAAAGCGACAATCAAGAGTACGATTTGGTACCCTCCAAAAGAATTCGCTGTCAAGGGATGGGAGACCCCTAAGACTTGGAGGGAATTGGTCTCTCTTTCCGACCGGATCGTGGCCGAAGGAAAGGTGCCTTGGTCCATGGCCGTCGAAAGTGGAGGGGCAAGTGGTTGGCCGGCCAGTGATTGGATTCAGGAAATCTTCCTTCACGAGTCTGGCCCTGATCTCTACGACCGGTGGGTGGATCATCGGATTCCTTGGACGCATCAAACGGTGAAATCGGCCTTCGAAAAGTTTGGGAAGATCGCTCTCAGCCATGGATATGTAGCGGGAGGAGTTCAAGCCATTCTCGCGACCCATTTCATCGACGGCTCCTATCTCCCCTTTTTAAAACCCCCCATGGCCTATATGGTCTTTTTGGGTGGCTTTACTCAGGTTTTTATCGCTAACCAGTTTCCCCAGCTAAAGCCAGGAGAGGACTACGACTTCTTCCCCTTTCCTGCGATCGATCCCAAGTATGCCGGGGCGGTGACAGGAGCGCCGGACGGGGTGGTGATGCTTCGTGAGACCGCCGCTTCCCGTTCTTTTCTTAAATATATGTCCCTCGCTAAAGCTTGGGAGCCGTGGGCGAAGCGAGGAGGGTTCACTTCACCCAGCCTCTCCATGGCCTTGGAGGTCTACCCGGACCCACTCTCAGCCAAGGTGGCAAAACTGTTAACCACCTCTTCCATATTTAGATTTGATGCCGATGACTTGATGCCTGTCGAGGTTCAGAAGACCTTTTGGAAAGGAATCATGGACTATCTGCGACATCCGGAGAACCTGGAGTCCATTTTGAAAAGAATAGAGGAAGTCGCTAGGGAGGCCTACCGATAAGAATCAATGCGGACTTAAATATGTAAAGTGCAAATGCGGAATGGGCATGATCTGTCTCTGGTTAAGATGACACGTAAGATTTCATTAGAAACCTATCTGTACATTCTCCCTGCCCTCTTCTTCCTCTTGGTATTCCTATTCTATCCGACCTTCTATACCCTCTATCTTAGCTTTTTCGATCAGGACTCCTCCACCTTTATTGGGTTGAGCAACTATCTCTACCTCTTCACTCATCGAGAGATCTTTCTCGTTTTCAGAAACAACCTTTTTTGGCTTTTCCTTTTTACGGCTACGGTCGTGGGGATAGGTGTCTTTCTGGCAGTTTTATCCGACCGGTTGCCCTATGAACCTGTGATTAAGACCATCCTCTTCATCCCAATGGCCATCTCCTTTACGGCTGCTGCTGTCATTTGGAGGTTCGTGTATTTTTACAGACCCGAGGGGTTCCCTCAGATCGGCCTTCTCAACACCCTACTTGTGGCTGTTGGAAAAAGCCCCATCGCCTGGTTAGTCGATCTTCAAGTTAACAATTTTGCCTTGATCGCCGCCGCGGTGTGGATGTGGACAGGCTTTGGTATGGTCGTCATCTCAGCCGGTCTCAAGGGAATACCCAATCAGGTTTTGGAGGCTGCGAGAGTAGATGGGGCGAGGGAATGGCAGATCTTCTGGCATATTCTCTTTCCCCTGCTTCGCCCCGTGCTCATCGTCACCGTCCTCACCTTAATGATCAACGCCCTTAAGGTCTTTGATCTGGTCTATGTTATGACCTTTGGCAACCATGACACAGATGTCATCGCCAACAGGATGTTCAAGGAGATGTTTACCTTTGGTCACTTCGGACGGGCCAGTGCCATCGCCGTGATCCTCCTTCTCCTCATTGTTCCTGTCATGATCATGAACATCCGACGCTTCAGGCGGGAGGAAGTCCTATGATCCGCCTATCTAAGAGGATATCGCGAGGCCCCCTTCATTTCATCGCGACGGTTATCTGTCTTTTCTGGCTCTTACCCACCTTAGGCCTTTTGGTAAGCTCTTTCCGGTCAAGACAGGCTATTGGGGTGTCTGGATGGTGGATGGCTTTCAACACCCCTCTTCAGTTCACCCTCGAGAACTACCGAGAGGTCCTTTTCCAGGAGGGGTTGGGGCGAAGCTTTTTGAATAGTATAGCCATCTCTCTTCCTTCCACTGCCCTCACCCTTTTCATTGCCGCCATGGCCGCCTATGCCTTCGCCTGGATGAGATTTCCCGGGCGAAATGCTCTTTTCATCATCGTCATCGGGCTTATCGTCGTTCCGCTCCAGATGACGCTCATCCCCATATTAAAACTCTTTACCGCCCTCCATCTGACGAGTACCTTTCCCGCCGTTTGGCTTGCACACACGGCTTATGGGCTCCCGTTCGCCATCTTCTTACTGCGAAACTTCTTCATGAGTTTGCCACGAGATCTCTTCGAGTCCGCTTTCTTAGATGGCGCCTCTCATTGGACGGCTTTTTTCCATATCCTGCTGCCCCTTTCGGTTCCTTCTTTGGCAGCGTTAGCCATCTTCCAGTTTCTATGGGTTTGGAATGACCTGCTGGTGGCTCTTGTCTATTTGGGAGGCTCAAGAGAGGTGGCGCCATTGACCTTAACGATCAGCAACCTCGTCAGCTCTTTTGGGAGCGAATGGCATTTGCTCACAGCTGCAGCCTTCCTTTCCATGCTGTTGCCTTTGATCCTCTTTTTTGCCTTACAAAAATATTTTGTGAAGGGTATCTTGGCCGGCGCGCTTAAAGGCTAAAGGAAACATAATTTCGGTATGATCCGTTAAATTCTGTATGATTTAGTGAATTCGAATTTGTTAAACATTGAAGGCAAAGAAATTTTATGAAAATTGCTCTTTTGACGAATGAATATCCGCCCCATGTCTACGGGGGGGCAGGCGTTCATGTCGAATACCTTTCGCAGGAACTCTCCGTTTTAGAAGATGGAAGGCATGAAGTCCATATCCTCTGCTTTGGCGATCAAAAGGAGTCTTCTACCAACAAAAAAGTGGAAGGAATTCATTTGAATTTTGACTTTCCCTTCGAGGACGTGCGCCATCAAAAGTTATTCGACACGCTCTTTCGGAATGTCATCATGACAGAGTCTGTGAAGGAAACAGATATTCTTCATTGCCATACCTGGTACACCCACCTTGCAGGATGTTTGATCAAGCAGATGCTGGACGTCCCTCTTGTCCTCACCACCCATTCCTTGGAACCCGATCGTCCCTGGAAGGAAGAGCAGCTAGGCCCTGCCTATGGCGCGAGCACTTGGCTGGAGAGAACAGCCTATCAAAACGCTGACGGCGTGATTGCTGTCTCTCAATCGATGAAAAACAGAGTGCATGATCATTATCAAGTCCCCTTTGAAAAGATACGCGTCATCCCCAATGGAATTGATATCAATCAATATCAAACGAGGCCCAATCCTTCGCTTCTCTCTTCGTATCGGATTAACCCTGACAAGCCCTTTCTCATTTTCGTTGCGCGAATCACCCGCCAAAAAGGGATCATCCACCTTATCAACGCCATCAAATACATTTCCCCATGGATACAGATCGTCCTCTGTGCGGGCGCCCCTGACACTGAAGAGATCGGAAAGGAAACGGAAGAGAAAGTGAAAGAAGCCTGGACTCAAACGTCGAACGAAATCATCTGGGTCCCCCAATGGATTCCAAAATCCGATCTCATTACCCTTTACAGCCAGGCCTCTCTCTTCATCTGCCCCTCCATTTATGAACCCTTTGGAATTGTCAATCTGGAGGCCATGGCCTGCGGAACACCCGTGGTGGCCTCAGCGGTCGGAGGAATTCCAGAGATAGTGGTTCACGGTGAAACAGGATTATTAGTCCCTTTCGAACCCATCAACACCAAATCTCGAGAGCCCAGGGATCCTGAAAAATTTTCGAAAGATTTAGCCAATGCCATAAACCATCTTCTCTCATCGCCAGAAAAGATGAAAACGATGGGGACAAAATCCCGTGAAAGAGTGGAACAACATTTCAGTTGGAAAAGCGTGGCCCGTCAAACGTTGGAATTTTACAAAAAGCTGACAAATAAGGTTTGACTGCCAAAGGCATCGTTTATATCAAGAAGAAGTAAACATCTTTTTTGGGGTGATAGATCTCGTGCGGCAAACTGCCGAACAGGAAGCGGGCAGGCCGGCTGAGAAAGTTTTAGGGCGGAACCTCTGAAGGATTTAATTCCAGCCTCACCAATCCCTTGAAAAGCTCGTATGTTCATGAATACGAAAGTTATCTTTTACATTCCAAATGATCACAATCCTAAAACTTTCGAAGTCAGTCTGCCTGGTTCCGCTATTCTCACAAAACTGCAGCTACTTACCAAAGGAGAACCTCGCGTTGACCCCTTTGTTGAGGGAATGCTATAATCCGGTCGAGGAGAAAGTACGTTGCGCCTGTTGAACCCACAACAAGAGGATTTGCTCAGGAATGAACGCGTCCTTATGAATGACCTCCAACTGGTGTTGGTTCAGCTTGGAATCGAGCAGGAAGATCAGGAGGCGCTCCGGCAGTCCATCCAACAGCTTGACGAATTCTTTCTTATCGTGGTGGTGGGGGAGTTCAATTCCGGGAAAAGCTCAGTGATCAACGCCCTCCTCGGTCAAAGACTTCTCGAGGAAGGCGTGACGCCCACGACCAGTCAAATCCACATTGTGCGCTATGGGGAGAAACAGCAGCGGACGGTGGCCAGTGAGCGTCAGATTCTTCTCTTCTTCCCCGTGGCGTTTCTCTCTGAACTCAGCATCGTGGACACACCGGGGACCAATGCTGTCATCCGTGAACACGAATCCATCACCTCGCGCTTCGTACCCCGTTCCGATCTGGTTCTCTTCATCACCTCGGCCGACCGCCCCTTCACGGAAAGCGAGCGCCTGTTTCTGGAACACATTCGGGAATGGGGAAAGAAAGTGATCTTCGTTATCAACAAAATCGATATCTTGCAGAGCGAGCAGGAGATCCATCAGATTGAAAACTTTATCTTAGAAAATGCTCACCTCCTTCTGGGAGACAGGCCCACCCTCTTTTCGGTGAGTGCTCGCGATGCGCTGCGGGCAAAGGAGGGGGAATCTGTTCTTTGGGAGAAAAGTCGTTTTGGCCCCCTTGAACAGTATATTCACGACACCCTGGATGGGGGGAATCGGTTTCACCTCAAGTGTCTCAACCCCCTCGGGGTCGGGATCCATTTGGCTGAAAAATACCTGAAGATGATTTCCTCTCGTCTCCAGTTCCTTAAAACCGACTTCGACCTACTGGATGACGTTGAAGCGCAGCTCAATCTGTACAGAGAGGATATGCAACAACATTTTACCTCCCGGATGGCAGAAGTTGAAAACCTCCTTTATGAGATGGAAACGCGGGGCCAAGTGTTTTTTGATGAGACCTTCCGTTTGGGCCGTGTCTTCGATCTCCTTGTCAAAGCACGGGTTCAACAGGAATTCGAACGCCAAGTGGTGGCTGACACACCCCATCGCGTTGAATCGAAGGTCAGTGAAACCATTCACTGGCTGGTGGACTCGGACCTACGTCAGTGGCAGGCCATCGCAAAACTTTTGGCTGAAAGGAACCGGGAGCATAAGGGTCCCATTCTTGGAGACATGGGAATGGATCGTTTCTATCGAGACCGCCAAAGCCTGATCGACACCATTGTGCGCGATACACGGCGGGTCGTTGAAACCTATGATAAGACCCAGGAAGCAAAGGCCATTGCAGAAAGCGCCCAGATGGCTGTGGCGACCTCGGCGGCCCTTGAAGCAAGCGCTGTGGGCCTGGGTGCGCTCGTGGCCACGCTGGCCACAACAGCCGCTGCCGACGTCACGGGTGTTCTCATGGCTAGCCTCATGGCTGCGTTAGGGCTTTTCATCATTCCTGCCCGGCGTCGGTGGGGGAAGACGAAAATGCTGGAGAAGATTGCCGCGGTTCGTACGCAACTGACCCATTCTTTGCGGACTCATTTTGACAAAGAAATCAACAGGAGTTTGCAGGAGCTCCATGAAGCCATCGCCCCCTATACCCGTTTCGTCCGCTCCGAGCGGGACCGAATAACGAAGTGTCAAGCCGAGGTCCAACATCTCAAGGAGGGGATGGTACAACTAAAAGAGAATTTGGAGGAGATATAAGTTGGACGGATCATTACCGTCCATTCATTCTTAACATGAACAATCGCCATTAAAATGACGCTTCTGATATTTCTCACAGAAACTATTTTTTGGAAGATAACTCCATCCCATAATGCCTTTCCACACACTCTGGGCAAAAACCATGACTAAGTTCTGCCTCGGAATGCTCATTGAGGTATTCCTCAAGTGGCACCCAAGTATTATGTTTCGTACGAATTTTCTTGCAAAAACTACAAATGGGCAAAATCCCTCTCAATACTTTGACCTCTTCTAAGAGGGCTCTCCTTTTGACTTCTCTGTCAACAAGTACAACAACCAATGAAAAGAAAATGATTCGAATCACCAAGTTCGCTACCACTTCTAGGATGGACCATGGGACAGGCCACACAAACGGGAAAAATATTCGGAATAAGGGCAAGAAAAAGGCAAAAGCCAATCCCCATCGCAAGCCATTGAACCATGTTGCCAATACAATTGGAAAAAGAAAAAAAATGGGGAAATAAATAAAGGGACCGGTAAGATAATCAAGTATGATGACCACAAATGACAAAAGGATCCAGTAAATGACTAGAAATTTCCTTCTTTTCACTAAGAAATCTCTAAGTTTTGTTATGGCTCCATGTTTATTCATGATTATTTTTAAGTATATCATAATCTCTCCATGAGAAGAAGGACTCTTTGGAAGGGGGTCCTCCTACCGCCTTCGTGGCATGAGTCAATCCCTCCTTTCATTTTTCTGATATCGATAGAGATGGGGGGCAATAGATACATGATGGAAGGGGGGTCAGAATGAATTTAAAGATTAAAGAGTAAAAAAGAAGGTGGTCCCCTGACCTGCCGCACTTTCAGCCCAGATGCGACCTTGGTGACGGTGAATGATACGGAAGACTGTGGCCAGACCAATCCCTGTCCCAGGATACTCATCCGCTGGATGCAATCGTCCGAAGGGTTTAAAGATCTTTTCCACATGGGCCATGTCGAACCCACAGCCATTGTCACGAATAAAATGGATGGACTCCGTTTTCTCCCCTATCACACCGAACTCAATGATGGCCTTCTGATTTTTGCTTGTAAATTTCCAGGCATTGCTGAAAAGGTTGTTCAGCGCTATCTTCAGCAGCTGAGGATCTCCTCTTGCTACAATATTCTCTGCGATAATAAATCGAACCATCCGTTGGGGGTCTGTCTTCCGAAGCTCTTCGATAGTCGATCTGGCCAATGCAGTCAAATCAACCGCCTCAAGTCTTACTCTGCTCCGTGTGACCTGGGATAAATTCAGCAGGTCCTCAACAAGCTGAGACATCTGTTGGTTGGCTTTCCTGAGATGCTGAAGATATCGTTTACCCTTGTCCTCCAGTTTTTTCTCATATTGGCCCAGCAGTTTCCGGATGAAACCCTCAATGATGATTAAGGGGTTTTTGAGATCATGGGCGACGGTGTAAGCAAAGGCCTCGAGTTCTTTGTTAGCCATGGTCAGTTCGCGGGTCCGCCGCTTCAGGGCTTCGTTCAGCTTTTTGATTTCTTCCTCCGCCTGCATCCGCTTGGTGATGTCAGAAAAAATGGCCACGGCCCCGATAATCCGTTGATCAGACCCTTTTAGAGGAGAGGCGCTGATGAGGACGTCGTAGTAATTCCCATTCTGGTGAACCATGCGGGTGCGCTTACTGACAATCCTTTCCCCCTTCAAGGCCTTTGAGAGAGACCATTCTTCGACAGGGATACGTCGGCCGTCATAATCAAAGGCCTCGCCCCAAACCTCCGGAGCCGTGTCCAGTGTCGTGCCTATTGGATCGCGCTGAGCCATGTTTCGTGCGGTAGTATTGATGAACGTCAATCTCCTTTGATCATCACAAACGACAATCGCATCGGCGGCCTGCTTAAGGATGGTTTCGAGAAGTTTCCGTTGTTCCTCCAATTCCTTCTCTGCCTGCGTGCGAATACCAATTTCATTTTGAAGCTCTTTATTGATAGCTTCCAATTTGGCTGTCCGCTCAACCACCCGTTGCTCAAGCTCTTCCGTAAGCCTCCGAACCTTCTCCTCCGCTTGCTTCAGGTTCGTAATCTCCTGAAGGGTTGAACGAATTCCAACGACCTTTCCTCCTTTATCCTGAAGGATTCGATCTTGAATCAGCACCGGGATCGGTCTCCCGTCTTTCCTCCTGTACGTACGCTCGAAGGGTTGGGTGGCAGAAGTTACTCCGGTGATCTTCTCCAGGACGGCTTGATGAGCCATCTTCTCTTCGACAACGAATTTCCACACGGGTTGACCCAGCATCTCCTCAGCCATGTAACCCAGCATGCCTAGCTCCGTCCGGTTCACCCTGATAATCCGCCCCTCCATGTCGAGTTCATGATAGCCTACGGGGGCACCATCAAAGATCTCTCTGAACTTTCTCTCGCTTTCGATCAAGGCCTCCTCGATAGGCTTTCGATCTGTCGTCTCTATCAGGGCTGTCCGACAAAGGAAATCTTTTGATCTTTTTGCCTTTGAGGGAAGGCTGTGAAGTTGCACATGAATGGACCTATCCTCCTTCCTCCCTAACTCCAGTTCTGTGACCACCTTACCCTTTGCATACTGACATTGTCGCAGATGATCCAGAAACTTTTGGGCATCTTCGTCCACGACACAATGAATAAAGGGCTTACCCATGATACGGGAGCGAGGTCTTTCAATCAGAGAGGAAGCGGCTTGATTGATCTCCTGAATGATCCCCCTCCGGTCGAAGGAGACATAGGCAACCGGGATAAAATCGAGAAGATGACCAGAACGCTTCCGGGTTTTCCCACCCCTCCGGCGATCCTTCTTATTCTTCTGGTTTTTCATCTTAATTCAATCTGGCGAGTTTACGATTCAAAAAGTAGGTCTTCTAAAAGTTGTCCTTTTCCAACATTTATTTATATTCTACTCCTATCGTCATGGGGTGTCAAATCGACCGATTCGCGAACTAGCCCTTGGCGAGTTTTCAAAAATGGGGTACCATTTATCGAACGGACCTCAGGGCAGAGGAAAAAGATTCAGTGGAGCCCCACGGGCAAGCCCGTGGTCCCCAAAAACCATACCCACCTATGCCAAGGCTTCGGTGGGTCATCCGCCGGTGAGCGAAATCCGCCGAAGCAGCATAGATTGATCGTTGAAATGGTATATCGTACATTAACACATTCCTCCACGGCCGAGGCCGTGCCTGCACGCCGGAGTGTATATCTGGCGTTCCTGCACGCAGGCGTGGTCTCCTGCGTAGGCGGATGAAAAAACCGACTTGGTCAGCCAAAGTTGTCATCAGGTATGCGCTCTTTCAAATTCCGGGTCTTGCCGGATTCATTGTGATTCTACTTTTGGTTCAACGGTGGGTGAATCTTCCCTCCTGGCTTTTCTGGGGTTTTATTGCACTCTGGTTAATCAAGGATGCCGTGCTGTTTCCTTTTGTCTGGCGCGCTTATGATCGGGACCGCTCCAAGGAGTTACAAACAATCGTTGGTGGCGAGGGCATTGTAGAGGAACGACTGGCTCCTACGGGCTACATTCGGGTTCATGGCGAACTGTGGCAGGCCGAGGGCGTCGGGGCTGATGTGAGTATCGAAAGGGGAGAAACGGTGAGGATTCGAGGAATCAAAGGACTCCGGTTACAGGTGGAGAGAAAAAACAGTTTAAAGGTTTAGGTGAAAAGGATCATTTTGGAATAGAGACACCTCGCAGAAATCAAAACATTTTATCAATATTATCCAAAAGATAGTCCCCCCATTCATCAACACTTTTGGAGAGAATATGGACTCTGTTGTTTTTTCTCGTAACTTCGGCACGCATCTGTTTATTGTGACAAAGGTCGGTGCTCACCACCCCTTGAATAAAAGTCCAGAAAAATTTTTCCCCTGGAAGCATCTTGCCGTCAACCAGCTCAAATGGAAAATGTCGTTCAGGATAACCGTATTTGGCATATTTCCCTATCTCAACGCTTTCCATATAGTTTTTAGCGCCAATAGAAAGAGAAAAACAATTCATCAAAAACCTATGCGCTCTGAAGGGATTCTGCGGGACTATTCCTCTGATAAGTCCCCTCCTTAAAAAGAATCTTCCCTGTTCCCTACCTATCTTTTTTAAAGATGCCGTCCCATATTTTGCCTGGTATCCTTCGGCCGCCTGGTTGAGTTCTGAAACCTCGACAGGAGAAAGGAGCGGCAGTTGAAGGAAGGACCATAAATTGGAAGGGGTAATTCCCAGTTTCCTTAAGGCATCCCTTGAAAAATAAATTCTTCTCCCCTGTCCTTCTCCGTAGAGTTTTTTCCTCAGGGGCCCCTTGATTGCAAAAATCTCCACATAAGGAACGATTCCATAATTAAAAACAGGAGCAATGATGTCATTCTTCAGCAACATCGAAGTCACCTATGGGGTCATCTTAAGGATCACATTTTCAATCTTAACAAATTCTGACATTCTCAACCATAATAAAAATTTGCGAAAAATAGAACCTTTTCTTTTTCTATCGAAAAGACGCAGCGAGTCTTTAAGATTTATCCCCTCTGTATATGATCCGTCCTCCTGTATGGGTTGGACGATATCCCCATTACGATTTGCCTGGTGCAATATTCACCTTTTTCGAATTTTTTGAAAATGCAGATGGCAGGAGGAAGAAGTTTTCAAAAAGGGGGATGCAACCCTAAGCAGCAAAGGTTCATTTCAAATAGCTCTGAAAGTCAGCGGCGACTGGCAGAAAGAAAGGGTGGAGGTCGTAAGTTGCAGAGCGGGGAAAGATGATGATCTATGCGTGTTCGCGGGTATAGCTCACCAAGTCATTAATTTGAGATGATCCGTTCTTTTACGGGAAAACCTGTCTCCTTGATTCGGCCGAAAAGATCGATATGAAGAACTCTGGGGAATCCCGCTAAACTATCTCTGGATTTCACATATACCTTTTCAAGGATGCTCTTTCTCCCATTGACAGAGACGATCGCCCTATAAGAATCCTCGATCTTTTCGACGATGATCTCCCGATCCTTGAGAGCGACCAAAACGATTCGGAACTTGTTCTTCTCCAGCTTCTCTTGGGAATAAATTCCATAAGCATATTTCTGTTGAATCAGTGTCAGTTCCTCTTTTTGCCCATTTTCCAAAACCCAGTAAACGACAACCGGATTTGCATCAGGAAGATTACTATCCCTCGTCAACCGGGCATCAAACTGGACAATGTTCTTATTGATGCTCCTTTCTATACGGAAAAGGTGATCCGTCTTATTCCAGAAATCGGCGAAAGAAGTCCCCGGATAAAAGCCTACGAAGATGATCAGTAAAATCATAGCTAATGATCTCATAGAACCCTCCACCACTCTCTTTAAGATCCTGTGGTTTTCCTGCCACCCTACTCAGCTTTCCTTTAGATCTCTCTTCGCGTCGTTCACATAAGAACTGGATGCAAAACACCAAAATTGAAGACCCTATTGCTGGACATTAGCAAATTTTCTGCCAATTGATAAGCTATTGGAATTACTATGATAATGTATTTTTCTGACTCCCATCAGGTGACGTTTAGCGTCATCTTGTGCCATTTGATGTCATTTCGTAAGGCTATGATGCTTTGATGATCATCATTTGAATCACTCGAATTTGAACGGTTGACACCATTCCTAAGAATTGTGAAAGTGAGAATTTGACTATACAGACATTGTCAGGTGTGATGGTGACTTGTTCGTGAAAGGGTGAGTTTTGACTTTTGCCCTTTAATACTACCTTTCAAATGGTAATTGTTAAGATATGCTCTATACAAATCGTCCTAATTATTATCCTAATTATTATCTTGATAACCTTACAACCCAACCTTTAACCTTTCGGAGATCACCACAGGTCATGATAGAATCTCTTATGAAAGAGTACCTTAAACTCCCATATAATCCCCCCAAAGAAGGAAACACAATTCCTTGGGGACTCATAAGATATCTATACGACGTTATGTTCTGGTAGGTGTTTAATTATTGTCTAGTCAAGTAAGGATGTCACCACAACCTAGGGAGGTGTCAATGAAACCAGAAACTGTAGGGAAGGTTAAGTTTGGAGTTTTAGGCCTCATTTGTGGGGCAATCATCACAATAATCATCGGCTTTGCGTGGGGTGGTTGGACAACCCGGGGCACTACCGAAAAGATGACCGAGGAGGCGGTCTTAGCGAGTCAGGCGGCGATCTGCGTCGCCCAATTTATGAAGGGACCGAACCATGAACAAAGACTTAAAGAATTGGAGGAATTAGATTCCTGGAAGAGACCTGAATTCATTCAAAAAGGGGGCTGGGATAAAATGCCCGGGCAAGAAGAGGCTGGCTTTTCTGGCGTTACTGTAGCCCGAGCATGCGCCGAGGGGCTTGAACTTCTTTTCAAAAAATGAGCTAATTGAGATCGCTGTTGAAGATGATGCATGATTTATTTCACGTGCGTTAACCTTTTTGGGGTTCTTCCGGTTGAGGGGCCCGGACACAACAGGAAGGCGAGGGAAAGGCAGAAGGCAGGGTCAGAAATGGCTCCGCTTTTTCCCCGTAGCCTCCCAGCAGTAATCTTCAATTCGTAGCCAATCTACCTGTGGTCTATAGGCGTTTCTAGGTATTGAGCACATTCTGTTTGTTTTATCGCATTAGGCTATGGGAGCACGGGGTAACTGATC
>SMTZ1_10013232_pt1 | contig 21242 bp, 16 predicted proteins | sample DeeMarSWOR136_30_FD_25667 | JGI IMG/M metagenome (IMG submission 25667) | reverse complement strand
CTTTCGCCTCCATCCGCTGGTCACCCGATTCGAAAAAACTGGCCGCTTATCGCCTGAAACGGGGCTTTCACCGCATCATCCATTATGTTGAATCGTCCCCGGCCGACCAGCTTCAGCCGAAATATCACCTGATGGAATATGCCAAACCGGGCGATGCGCTCGACATCGACCAGCCGGCTCTCTTCCACATCGAAACGAAAAAACAGATCGAAATCAACAACGATCTGTTCCCGAATCCTTATGACATCTCGAATCCAGTCTGGCGGAAAGACAGCCAAGCGTTCACCTTTGAGTACAACCAGCGCGGACACCAAGTTTACCGGATCATAGAAGTCGGCATCAATGGAACTCCCCGAGCTGTGATCAATGAAGAAGCGGAGACGTTTTTTTGCTATTCATACAATAAATACCGCTTTGACATTGAAGACGGGAAAGAGATCATCTGGATGTCCGAGCGGGATGGCTGGAACCACCTCTATCTTTACGACGGTGAGACAGGTATGGTCAAGAACCAGATCACTCGAGGGGAGTGGATCGTTCGCGGGGTGGATAAGGTCGACGAGGAGAAACGCCAGATATATTTCCGGGCAAGCGGCATATATCCAGGCAAAGACCCGTATTTCGTCTATGGCTATCGGATAAACTTCGATGGGACTGGCTTCACAGCTTTGACAAAAGGAGACAGCCATCACACCCTTGTCTACTCGCCGAATATGAGCTATCTCATCGATACTTGGTCCCGCGTCGATCAGCCTCCCGTCACAGTGCTTCGCCGAACCTCTGACGGGAAAATCATCATGCAGATCGAGAAGGCCAACATTAGGGAACTGACCGAAGCAGGTTGGAAGGCACCAGAGGTTTTCGTCGCCAAAGGCCGTGACAGCCGGACCGATATCTGGGGGATCATCAATCGCCCCATGAATTTAGATCCCAAAAAGAAATACCCAGTTATAGAATACATCTATGCTGGACCTCATGGCTCTTTTGTGCCCAAAGGGTTCAGCGCATTCAATCGGATGCAATCGTTGGCCGAGATGGGATTCATCGTCGTCCAGATCGACGGCATGGGAACAAACAACAGGTCCAAGGCCTTCCACGACGTATGCTGGAAGAACCTCGGGGATGCCGGCTTCCCGGACCGGATCCTCTGGCATAAGGCCGTGGCCAACAAATATCCTTATTATGACATCAGTCGGGTGGGAATCTACGGCAACTCTGCAGGCGGCCAAAACGCTCTGGGAGGGCTTCTCTTTCACCCCGAATTCTACCACGTCGGTGTGTCTTCCTGCGGCTGTCATGACAACCGTATGGACAAGATCTGGTGGAACGAGCAGTGGATGGGATGGCCGCTGGATCCTGAATACGCCGCCTCCTCCAACACGGATAATGCCTACAGGCTTCAGGGAAAGCTCCTGTTGATTGTGGGCGAAATGGACACAAACGTCGATCCGGCATCGACCTTTCAGGTGGTCAATGCATTGATCAAAGCCAACAAGACATTCGACCTCCTTGTCATTCCGGGAGGAGGCCACGGTATGGGCGGAGCTTATGGACAGCGTAAGCTTGTCGATTTCTTCGTCCGCCATCTCCTCGGCCAAGAGCCTCCGGATTGGAACAGTATCGAGCGATTGGAACAGTATCGAGCTCAAGGAAGACTAAACAATCCTGGATGGGATAAGTATCAAAGCCAGGGCAAGAACAGACACTCAGATGAAATAAGAAGAAATTAATAATGAAATGTGTTCAGCCTTCTTCCAGATGTTCAGTTTGAGGCGAAAGCTCTGAGACCTTCTATCAAGCTTCGGGCAAGTATGGACATATGATTTTCTTCAGGCATTTTTACATATTTCCACCTTAAACCTTCCGGTTTATCTTTCTCGAGAATTCCTAAAAACTCCTCGATCTCAGGAATCAGATTTCGTTCATCACCCACGCATATGTACAGAAAATTGGTCTGTTTATTTCTTTTCTTTAAAAAGGATTCCGTGTTTCTTAAGATATATTTCTGACTCCCGTCGTACACCATCCAGGGACTGCTGACAAGCACAGAATGAAAAACACCCGGCTCTTTAAGAAGGACATACACGCCGAACAAGCCCCCGATGGAGTGAGACCAAAACAGCCTTTCAGGAGCTGTTCTGTAATTTTTCTCAATAAAAGGAATCAATTCGTCCTTTATAAATTGAAGGAGATTATCCGATCCCCCGCTGGTCGGGCCATAATCAGCGGACGGTGTCGGAGTCAGATCCCTCTTCCCGTCTCCCAGGTCAAAAGCGACTGTGATCATCTTGGGAATCATTCGTATTCGACTCAATCCAGCCACCACACCCGTGTTAAAATGAAAATCAGGGGCCACACTGTAAAGCATGTAGAGAACAGGATAGCTCTCTTCGGAGCGCGAATAACCATCCGGAAGGAAGATGTAGATATTTCTGTCTTCATTTAAGATAGCTGAATGAATAACCTTCTTTGTACCGATACTGAATTGTTCAGCCTGTTCCTGGGCAAATGCAGATAAGGCAAAACCGGCAATAATCATAAATAGGAAAATTTTTTTCTTCGACATCGAGTGCTTCCTCCTTAAACGGATAATAGGGATTATTTCTTCTCGAGCTTTTTCAGCATCTCTTTGGCGTTGTTGTTGTCTGGATTGAGCTCAAGGGATTTCCTGTAATTTTTGACCGCTTTTTTGGTATCTCCGCTGTTCATATAGGCTTCAGCCAGGCTGTCATACACATTTGCCGATTCGGGGTACAGTTCCACATTCAGCTTGAAAATCTCTATGGCCCCTTTTATTCTTCCGACGCCCATCAATCTGTATCCCATGGCATTGAACTCGCCTTCCTCGAAATAAAGCTCATTTCTTGGGTCGGACTTTATCGCACGGAATTTCTTCAATCCGGCCTGGATTCCGTTTTTCCTGATCTCCTGTTCAATTCGGTATGCGGCTGAACCGCTGATCGTTCTTTCCACCTGGTTAAGACGGTGACGAATCATAGCTGCATCCATATCTCGAATATCCAGAAAGGTTTTATAGTAATCCCTTGCTTTTTCGAATTCGCCCATTCCTCTGTAGGTCTCGCCGAGCCGCCAGAGTGCATTCAATGATTTCGGATACAGGCTCAACTGGTACTCAAACAGCTCGATAGCTTCTTTTGTTTTTCCCTGCTGGCTCAGCTTATCGGATTCAAATGTCAGCATCAGCGAAGGCGGGTCGACCTCAAAACCGTATTCCCCGGACAGCTTTTCATAATAATGGATGATATCTTTCACGGAGTTCGTCTGGAAATTCTCCGGCAGCTTATGCCCGGCAAACAATTCCCTCAGTCCTTCTCGAAAAGGAAGAGGAGCTATGAAATAGCCAGACGGTTCCCTGAGTTCCACTTTATTACGGAAACCGTCAGGCTTTTCGGATTCAAGGAGTTTGGCAAATCTTTCAGCGTATTCCAGGTCTTGGGGACGCTCATTTTTTTCGCATTTTATGTAGAGAAAATTCCTCAAAGACTCTGTATTCTTAAAAAACAGTTCCGCCCGGGGATAAAGAAATTCTGAATTTTCGGGATTCATAAAAGGATTTTCTGAGAGGATGGCATGAAAAAGCCTGGATTTTGTGATGAGTGCATACAGACCAAAAACGGCGCCGGCCTGAGGTCCTGCGAGTATCCGGAAATTCTTTGTCCTGTAATTTTTATCGACAAAAGGAATCAATTCTTTCTCAAAAAACCTGAGAAAATTATCCGCCCCTCCGCTGTCACTGCGGCCCCTGATTTTAGCTGGAAGATTATCCCTGTACCTGTTGGTGTTCGCCACACCGATGATGATCACAGGCGGAATCTCTCCGGTTGAGCCGAGTTTCTCCGTGATAATGGCTGCTTCCGCAAAATAGTTATTAATGTCTTGCCCGTACAAAAGGTACAAGACAGGATAGCTCAATTGGGTATCCCCGTACTCCCGGGGAAGATGGATAAGGAGAAGCCTGTCTTCATCCAAAACATGAGAATGAATCACTCTGTATTTGCCGATGACAACATCGTCCCCATCCTTCTGGGCAAAACACAACTTCTGTCCGGAAAAAAAGAACATTATGGATAGGAATGCAAGTAAAAAAATTATCCTGTAATTTTTCATCACGGCCTCCTGAATCTATCTTAATTCATCCGGTTTGAATTCCTCAATGATTTTCGCATCCACCCAGTAGATATCTCCTCAGGAACTGAAGAAGAAATACTTGCCATCAAAAGAGACGTGCGGGCTCGCTGCATGTTCAGTCAAACCGACATTTTGATCCATATTTATTGACTAATCAAAAATAATATTGAAACGCCGCAATAACGGGAGCCCGATCATCGTGTTTCCATAGACATCCGCATTTTTCTCGACGACAGTAAAAGCGGTGGGCACATTGTTCAGCGTATAATCGCCGAAACGAACACTTTGGATCGTTCCGAGATAACCTTTCTGACTGAACAGTCCTCTTCCGAGCGATGTTTCAACCGCACCCGGAGGAAGCGTGATCCGGTCATCTCTACTGATAGGCAGGTACAGGGGGTGAAGTCCCCCGAGGTCGATCAATAAATCCAGTGTCACTGTCTCATCATTCTGTATCACAATATCCACAGTCATCGTCCTGGAAGCGAAAGGCCCCGGATGCATCCTGAATGTCCGCCCTGTGCCGGCATAGGTGAATTGCCCAGGCGGAATCAATTCGATGAAGGCCTCATCGAAATCGATTCTGACGACGAAATGTTTGAAGAAAGTCGCGCTGACCTGACCGTCAAATTCCTCCCATGGATTGGGAAGACTGGCATTATAACGTGTGATCACAGCTTTTTGCTCATGAAACACCACATCCTTGAATCCGACAGTGATATCTGCGGCGGTATCCGCTTTGGTGTTGCCGATGACCGTTTCTCCGGTGATCTCGAATCCAATCGAATCAACTTTCGGGCTACCGAAGAAAAGAAGCTCGTCCCACAGCGAACCGTTGTCGAGCAGCATGTTGCATGCGTGACCGTTAATGGTTGCCTTGAAACGGAATTTATTCCGGTAGAACTCGAAGGGGATAATGATCCGTCCATTATCCGACAAGATTTCATAAGTTCCGGGAGGAGAGCCTAATTCGCCGGTCGAGCGGGTTTCCTGTCGGTCCTTTTCCTTGTCCAGCAAACCATGCACACCGCTCTGGCCATCCGATTGAAAAAACAGGACAATCAAAACGAGGATCCATATTATTCTAATTGCAAATTTCATTTTATCTCCCTTTATTTCAATTCTTTTGGCTTCAATTCCCCGATGAAGCCTGCATCCACCCAGAAAACATTTCCGGGGCCACCGGGAATTTTCTTCGTATTCAATTTCGATACTCTATTAATGATAAAAAAATAACCAGGCGATAATGATTATTTTTCTATTCAATATATACTCCTCTACATTGAATAAGTACGATTCTAATTCCTTAATAGTTTATCAGCGGTTCCTATCAGTATTGAAGAAGAAATATTTTTCTGTTTTAACTCCTGTTTGAAGTCTTATGGAACAATCCGGCATAGAGCTTAAACAGAAGGAGAGTGGGAAGTCGGAGAAATATTTTTTTCTGTTCAGATGCGAACATAAGTTGTTCGAGATTGGACATATAGTGTTTTATGAGGGTTCGAAAACCCCAGGAGAGAATATTGGCATATTTTTTGCACATAATAATGAGGAAGACAGGTAAAAAGCCAAATATGTATTCTGCCATAAAGATCCGGGATGCAATGAAAGGAACACTAAAATGAGAAGAAATACTTTAATGTTGAGCGTTCTTCTTTTTCTTTGCGGATTGATTTTTCTGAATGAGCCATTTCTAATCGGAGGACAATCCGATGAGGAAGTCTACTTCAGAGAAGAAATTCGGTTTGATTCTGGCCATTTTAAAATCGTTGGGGACCTTCACATTCCAAATCCTGAAAAAGAGCAACCCGCGATAATATTTGTGCATGGAGACGGGCCGGCAAGACGCAGCTTTTCCAGAGCGCCCAATCGAATCATGCGCCATTTTCTTGACATTGGTTTCGCCTGCCTCTTCTATGACAAACCGGGATATGGCGAGTCGACGGGAAAATTCACGCGTGGAAAGTTATTTGAGGAACGTGCTTCCATTCTTGTGGAGGCTGTGCGTATCCTGAAGAAACACCCGGCCATAAATCCTAAGCAGATCGGACTCTGGGGGATCAGTCAGGCGGGTTGGGTGATGCCCAAGGCTATAGCCATGACAAAAGACATCGCCTTCATGATCGCTGTATCTTGTGCAGGGATAGATGGTGTTGAACAATCGGCTTACCTGGTTGAAAAACAGGTCCTGTGCGAAGGTTATGACGAGGCGGAAGCGAAAAAGGCACGCCAGCACTATCGCCAGAGGGCACGAGCCAAAACCTACCAAGAATATCTAGAGGCTGCAGAGTATCTGGATCAAAATCCCGTCGTGAGTTCAATGAGATGGGGAGGAATCTTGTCCGAAGATCAATTTTCGCCCCGTTCTCCATCCTCTGAAGGATTTTTCGATCCGATCACGCTCATCGAAAAAACAACCATTCCCGTGCTGGCCATTTTTGGGGAAAAAGATACACAAGTCGACCCATTCCAAGGTGCGGAGGCCTATGAAAAAGCTATCAAAAAAGCCGGAAATCCGTTTTCTCAAGTCAAGCTCTTCCCGGACGCCGACCACATCATCATCCTCTCGAAAACCGGGTGTATGAAGGAACAGAGGAAAAGATATCGCCTGAGAAACAGTCCCGGTTATGCACCTGGGTATATAGAGCTGATGCAAAACTGGCTGAAGAACCTGAAGGATAGGATGTGAATGGAAAAAATTCAGCACTTATAAAAGAACAAACGACGATAGACGATATTCTTCTTTAGATCTATTTATATGTTTCAATGAGTAGAGCTTTTCATTATTTGCCGAAAAATTCCAACAATTGCAGTATGTCCATTTCATGATGCTTGCCAGGTGTTACGATAAGTCGAACCGCCTCTTCCGCTTCAAAAGCTTTGTAGATTTCTTTGAGCTCCTCTAAAGATTGAGGGACCGTTTCGTTATACGATGCGGAGGCGTTGGTTGGACTGGGTGTGTCCAGCTCGCCATAATGCAAAACAATAGGGCGGGGCGCATTCAGGCCGGCAATATCACTCCGGTCCATCCACTCCAGAATTCCGGGAATGCAGTGGGCAGGCGCATTATAGCACCGTTCGAAAATGACTGAGAAAGAACCCATAGTGCCACTGGCAAAAATCTTTCGGATACGATCGCTAAAGACCGGGTAAGTAACCGCTAAATCTCCACCATAAGAAATCCCGGCCACATCGAGTTCTTTAACATCATAAGTATTGACAAACCACTTTTCCCAACGCAGCAGGTCTTCAACCGTCTCGCCGATCACGGAATTCCCGTAGAGAAAACCATCTGTGACGAGAGTGAACTGACTGTAGCGTCCTATCCAGTAATCCAGCCGATTGATTTCAATTTGGTCTGCAAGATCGTTTAACGTGCTGAAACCGCGCAGCTCTGGCGCGAGCACAAGGTGTCCGTCCTTGGCCAGTTCGAGCGCATACAAGTGGTGGTAATCATCCACAAGGCCGATTGTCGGTTCGACCGAACCATGTCCATGAATGGCCAGCACAGCACTTTTTTGAGGAACAGCGGGATTTGGGATCAACAGATAGGCCGGGATGGAGAGATTATCGTCAATTTCCATCACAAGAGCATGAATCGTGATTCCTTGAAATTCCATTTTTCGAAGTTCCCTCACTTCGCCCGGATCAACCTCAGAAATTTTTAGAATTTCTTTCAGTTTCTCTTTGGCCTTGATTTTCCATTGTTCCGGAGGAATATTCACATTTTGAAAAGAGAGACGACGATTCGCCGGGGGACGGCTGAATCTCAAATTCAACTCAGACTTTTTGATCAAAAAATTCCGAAGTTTTTCGGTTTCCTCCCTATCCACCGCGTCTGCTTTTTGTTTACAGACTGTGTTGAGAAGAAATAATAGACAAAAGAGGAAAAATACTCTTTTATACATTTTAATCTCCCTTATGAGGTTATATCCAGTTCAACGGCACTCACGGATGCCTTTGGAAATGTCCATTTCCCGTCTTGGGAAATGGATGATTCTTTGGGATTTGTGATTTCCGGTTTGTATTCAAAAACTTCATAATCCGGTTCAAGAGCAATACAAAATGAACGACCGGCGGCTATTTTTTTCCCGTTGACCTTAAATTGAGTTGACACCGATCGAGTTCGATTCGTATTGACGATATGGAGAAATATTCTGCCTCCGGTGATACTCGCAGTCACATCAAGGTCAGGCGGAAAAGAGGAAACTTTAAGCGCCTTATGTCCCGTGTGTTTTCGATAGAGGGCCATGACCATGGCCACGGGCATCATGAATGCTTTTCCAGAACCTTGTGGTGTGGGAATGATAACCGCATTATTTTGCCAGCGAGTACCGCAAAAATCGGCAAGCGTGGCAATTTTGATCAAATCACCGTTTCGTTCATGGACATTGAGAATTCTTGCATTTGAAACGCCCGCAGCCCAGGTGGAAAGGGCTTCACACCGATTCCGGCCGGGCAGAAAAAAGTGGGACTCTGTGATGACCAAAGGGATACTCAGACCAGCCACTCGTTCCCGCATTTCTTGAATTTTACTCTGCTGCTCTTTATAAGCCTTCATGAAATATTCCCAGGTTTTGGCCCAATCCTTCCGATACTCAATTCCTCTTAGCGGAGAGTCTGCACCGCCAGGACCAAAACCGTTGTGAAAGGCCAGATATTGGAGTTCCTCACCTGCGATTTCAGCCATTTTTCTGGCCCAATCCTCTGCTCCCCAACCAATCAGTTGAATGGACGGGTCGGCTCTCCGCATCAACCTGGCAAAAGTGAGGGTCTTTCTGGCTCCCGTTTCAGCGTCCATAGCATCCTCTCCATAGGAGGTTTCATTGCCGATCTGCCAGAATTTCACATCATACGTCTCTTTGTGACCATGTTTTATTCTGGTCTTATTGGAGGGATTGTTGCAGTAATCCACCCATTCAGCAGCCTCTTTAGCATCGCCAGAACGCACGTTGCCTTTGGGAGAAATGGCCCAATTTTTTCGACCATCCGATTCAAAATTTATACAGATTAATGGATCCATCCCTGTTTGACGGCAAAAATCGACAAACTCATGGGTGCCCACCTGGTTATTATAGATTCCTCCCCACAGTTGATTAACCATAGGCTTCCGTTGATTCATAGGCCCGACGCCCTCTTTCCAACGGTAATAGGAAACAAAGCAGCCTCCCCACCGCAGCATGGTTGGGGACAACTCCTTGGTTATATCAATCACATCCTGGCGCCAACAATCGTGATTAAAATCCCAGGCCGCATCCACAGAACCATCTGTGGTTCCCAGTGGTTCCATAAACTGCATGTATAAATAGGGAGAGAGTTCAAATTGGGGTGTAGGATCGATTTCCAAGATTTGTCCCTCCGGTTGATTATTTTTGGGCTTTGAAAATGAGACTACAGATGGCTGACCTGCCAGAAGTGTTCCAGCTGTCAGTGTGGAACAATCTTTTAAAAAGCCTCTCCTTGTGATTTTTTTAGACATTCTTATTCTCCTAGGATTATTTTAAAACTATATTAAATCGAAAATTCTATTTTGTGTACAGGGTCAGTTCGCGGCTTTCATAAGGAATGGGATATGCCGTGATCCAGGCTTCAGGCTTTATCTCATTCAAACCGTCTCGAAGAATGAGCACAACTATCTTCATATTTTTCCCGGTCATCTCTGGCTCTAAAGGAAAATAATAGGTGTAGTCTTTCTCCGATTCGACATTGAAATATTCCCATGTATTACTGGGGAAGGAAACGCTTCTGTCCGGCGCTCCGATATATCTATCGCCCACACGAAGAGCCACGTAGGCTCCCTCATTCCCGTGACGTCCATTGAGGGCCACAGCAAGATGACTGTTTTTGTGGATTTCCTTCAGACGAAAAGGTAATGACCAGGCAGAAACCGCAGGTTTATCTGTGTAGGAATGAAAAAGATTTGACGCCCGCCATTTTGACCGGTCTAATTTTTTTTCGTTCAAATACGCTTCAATCTCAGCTATTCTCTGCGGAGCCCCATGAATACGGAGATAGCGTATCGCTAAATCAGAAGTAACATTCGCCAACGCGATGGTTCCTTTTCCTGTGCAGCCGAGTTCTATTGTTGTCCAGGTTTTTAAATCTGCAGAGACCTGGGCTTTTGTATCTTCGTCGAAGGTATGAAGAGCCGGATTCAAATCATGCTCCTGTCTGTCTCTCATCCTGATCACTAATTTATCCAGGAATATTGTTTCGCTAAAATCTACCCGCACAGCGCGGTTGTCCAAACGCGCAATAAAAAAAGTATTCAGATCAGAATCAAACAGGTTTTTATCCCATATACCTCGATTGACAAACATTTTTTTGTTGAAGAACGCGTCACGGGCGGCAATGACTTGAGGTATTTGACTGGGTCCGGATCTCTGTACGGCTCTGACTTCTAAAGCGTTATTATCCGCGGCAAAACAAGTGGCTTCGAAAAGCGCTTCTGCATCGGAAGGAACTTCGCACGGCTGAAGCACACCAATCTTCCTGTGCCAGGATTCTTTATTCATTTTACCTGGAAAATTGACTTCTATTTCCTTTCCTCGAATAAGATCATTCATTTGGACACCGTCAATTCGGGCTGCATTGAATTTTCGATATTCTGCCGGGAGTTGGATCTTGGCCGTACTTTCTGGCATTCCTAACAATTTAATAATTATCGGTTGACCAGGAGTGTCTCGGACAATTTCGTAGTCACATCCGCGTATGCCCCATTCATCAATTTGTGTTGCGGCGGCAAGAATCAAACAAGTCCTGAACGGCAACACTTTGGCTTCTATACTACTATCCCATTTAAAATGGCCTAAAATACGTTCGGAGGGAAAAAATTGCCGCACCGACACATCTTCATTCTTTTTCAATCCTATACTCTCATCAAGTTTGACATGATAAGTTTTTGTGTTCCAGGTTAGATTTCTCAGCGTAATCAATCGAGTGCTGCTATCCCCCCTGGAAACAGCAAAAGGACCATATCGATCCTCCGGCAACTCAATGGCTTCAACAAGAATATCTTTGAATCTTCGATGAAGATTAAAAATCCGCGCTAACTTTGGAAATTCGTCATCACGCAAAAACCAGGGATTGCCATAGATCGAAGGGGAGAGCAACAGAGAACGGTTAAAGGCCTGCAGCACCAATTCATCTTCCCAAAAATCCAGACAGGAAGATAGACACACGCCGTGATCTTCCAGTCTCCTGGTCAATCCCGGTGGCAATTCACGCGCGAGGGCACCGGCCCTGTGATGGATGGCTGTTCGATCATTGGGCATAAACACATCGATATACGTCTCCACACCTTCCCATAAAGATGTCGTGACAACAGGCTGAGCCGCTCCAAAATTCACTCGATGGTTCAAAATCATGAGATCCGGACAGTATGTCCGACAGGTGTCTATTGTTTGTTTAAAAATTTCCTGTTTCTCTGGCCTGAGCTGGCCGGCAACCGCATCTATTTTGAAGGCAATAAAGTTATAATCCCGGCACAGCGATATGAGCATATCCATTCGCGCTTTCTCCTCTTCGGGCGTGCGGCCAAAACCATCTGGTCCCATCCAAACCGCTAAACGGCCGCCAAAACCGGTCGCTTTTTTCACCAATGGCATAAATCCATTCGGGAATTGAGACTTGAATTCCTCACTGTGCATGGTTCCATAATGGTATGGGATGAGACGTCCCACACCGGCCGTATACGGGCCATCATCGATGTTTCCCACATCCAGGGCATAAATATCCAGGACCATACCGTACTCATCGTGAAGCCATTGGAAAAAATCCATATTGATCAATGTTTGGGTCTCGGTGGTTCCTTCATACTGGCTGTTGATCCAATCAAAATAATGAGACCGAGATGGAGTTTTCTCCAGCTCTGTTTCTGTACTCTGAGTATGCCCAACAGAGTTTAACAGTGCTATTAATAGAATACTCAAGCCTAAAACAGTGAAGAAAATAGTTTCCCTCAGACGAAATCTTCCATTGAAAAGAGGGCTATTCATGATGACCTCTCAAACATTCTTTTCTTTTGTATTTTTTCGGTTCGTGGACTGGGCAATGAAATCAAACTTTAGATATCATTTTCTGAATATTTTTAAAAGTCAAAAATGAAGGTTCTCTTCCATTTTGTTTGGGTAAATGGTTAGAAAGCATTCAGGGAAGTTCTTGCTCCAGTCAGATTTTTCACGCCATTCCCTCGTCAACCTTCTTGTTGTATAAGCGAAGGGCAGTGGGTGAGAAAACCGTATGCTCCGGCTTTTGGATTCAAAAACACGCATCTTCCAGCGAGGAAAAAGATACTCGGTTTCAGGCTCCGCTCTCCTCTCCTGCGGAGAGGAACCGTGCCCGCTCCGCCTTCAAACGGTTTTTTCCACCAATAAGCCTCCGCAGAATAGAGAAACTGATTTCGTTGGGGCAAAAGTGGCGTGTTTTCGGAATCCACTGTCCTGAGCTTTCTCAAACAGTCCTCGGGCCCAACTCCGTCGGGTGCCCTCGAGATTGACTCGGGAAGGCTAAATCTTCCGATGTCGCTTCATCCATCCCTGAATGTTCTTCTAAGTTTTCTAAGTTGAGTCTTATCCACACAAAATGGAAGAGAATCAAAATGAATATCTATAAATCATTCTGATAGAGCAGTAGGATCATCTTTCAAAAAGGGAGAAATAATGTCAAAATGAAAATTTCAAGTTTTCAATTAATCTTTTTGACGCAATCATTTTTAATTGATATTCTTTTTTCGCAAAATCCATAGGGAAATGAACGGATGAGCACACTCCCCTGGTAAAGGAATAACGTCATGAGAAAACTAAGGAAATACCCGCTAATATTTTTTCCCGGAGTATTCATGTTGGTTCTCTCAGCTCTTTTCATGAGAGCTACAGAAACTCCTTTCAAAGAATTGAAGATAAACGGCAAACGGCTTGAACAGCGAATTTTAGAGCTTGCCGAGTTCGGCAAAAATGATCGAGGCGGAGTCAGCCGTGTCGCGTTCAGTGACGCAGATATTCAGGGCCGCAAATATCTCCTGGCACTGATGAAAGAAGCTGGATTGAAAATCAGGACAGATGAAGCGGGCAACATTATCGGCCGGAGAGAAGGCCTCAACCCTGAGCTTCCTCCCATTCTCTTTGGGTCACATTCCGATTCTGTGCCTGATGGCGGAATATATGACGGGGCTTTAGGTGTTTTAGGAGCGATCGAGTGTGTTCAGACGCTTGAAGAGAGGAATATCACAACCCGTCACCCCCTCGAGGTTATTGTTTTTACTGATGAAGAAGGGGGGCTGATAGGAAGCAAGGCTATGATCGGGACCCTGACGGAAGGGGCGCTTGAAGTCATCAGCCACAGCGGGAAAACCGTGAAAAAAGGAATTACGGCAGTCGGCGGCAGTCCCGATAAACTGGCGAATGCAGTTAGAAAAAAAGGGGACATTAAGGCCTTCATAGAGCTCCATATAGAACAGGGCAAGGTCCTTGAATCCGGAAACATCGATATCGGAGTTGTTGAAGGGATTGTAGGTATCAATTGGTGGGAGGTGACGGTGGATGGATTCTCCAATCATGCGGGAACAACGCCAATGAATATGCGTCAGGATGCTCTATTGGCTGCGTCTCACCTGATTATCGCCGTGAACCGGGTGGTCACATCAGTAGAAGGCAGCCAGGTCGGAACAGTCGGCCGAATCCGGGCTGAGCCCGGCGCGCCGAATGTCATCCCCGGAAAAGTGATCATGAGCCTTGAACTGCGGGACCTTCAGGGAGAAAAAATCGACAAGCTATACAAAAACATCAAGGAAGAAGCCAGAGCCGTTGAAAAAAAGACGGGCACCCGCATCACTTTTTCTCCGATTGAAGCCACGGCTGTTCCTGCTCCTACGCATCCTCGTATTCAGAAATACATAATGGAAGCGGCCCGTGAATTGGACCTCACCTCCCTTCTCATGCCCAGTGGAGCCGGACATGATGCCCAGAACATGGCCAAAATCGCTCCCACCGGAATGATATTTGTTCCGAGTGTGGGGGGGATCAGTCATTCGCCAAAAGAGTACACCCGTCCTGAAGACATGGAAAATGGAGTCAATGTGCTCCTCCATGCAATTCTCAAGATCGATCAATTTGAGGATTGATGGAATTTAAGCCGAAGGATTGTGTAAAGAAGGAGAAATCAGTCGGCTGCAGGCAGAAAACTCCGGAAAAATGCTTATACGAAACGTCTTTTATGCCCATATTTAAATTATTCATCTTTTGACAATCGATAGCCATTCATCTACTATTCCATACGATCAAAAAAGGAATTTCCTGATGCGTTACCAAAGGGGAGGCATGAATGAACAGAAAGCCAAGGATTCTATGTCTGGTTATTTGTACCCTAACCATCTTATTATCTGGATATGCGAGCGCCACTAATTTATCAAAGCCCACAAAGGCCAAATTTACTCTCAACATTGGAGGAAAGGCCTGCAAGTTTATCGATGGAGGAAATGCCAGGATTCAGAATCGTGTATTGTACATCACACACCCTTCGGTGAGATCTCGATCAAGTTCTAAACCCAGAACCATCATAAAGGTCCATTTCGCAGATAAAGCAAGAGCTGCGGATATGCCTTTCGATTCTATTGAGATCACTTTGCCGCGTCTGTCTGGGGACAACAAGAAAAGACTCGTGAAACAGTATGAAGGTAAAATACGAGAGAAAAAGCCAACCGGTGCAGTTTGGCTTACAGATAGAGCAGGTAAGGTTACAGCACGCTGGAATATTTATGGCTGGCATATCGAGAAATTTGATTTTCCAACATTGGATTCCAAAGATAATAGCCAGCTAATACAGAATGTAGTGATACGAACCGAAAAAATTTCCCGTCAAAAATAATAATTTTCATCCAGAACGATTTTCTTCCCCATAAGACCCCACAATTTCCACACACTTATCTTATATGGTAAAAAGAACACTCAATCTGGGAAAAATGGACAAATAAGATGGTAGCGGGGGCTGGATTTGAACCAGCGACCTCCGGGTTATGAGCCCGACGAGCTACCAGACTGCTCTACCCCGCGGTATGAGCCTATTATAACAAAACTCCTGCCTTTGTCAAAAAAATCCACCCAAAAAGAAAAAGTTTTATAAAAATAAAATTTCCTTGACATTATCTTGCTTCAAAAAATATAATGAGTAACTTAAAAAATGGGCTATTTTCTCTTTTTTCTGCTGGCTGCGCTGTGTGTCGGCTCAGTCCTGGGGATGATTATTTCCAAAAACCAGGCTTATAACGCCCTTTTCTTGATCGTGGCTTTTGCCTCATTGGGTGGACTGTTCGGGCTCCTCGAGGCGCCATTCATCGCTGTGGTCCAAATCATCATCTATGCCGGCGCGATCATGGTGCTCTTTATCTTTGTCATCATGATGATCAATATCCGCACGGGTATCCCCCCTGAAAAGAAGAAATGGACCCTCTATCTCTCGATCGGGCTGGCTGTAGTTCTCATTATCGAGCTTATCGTAGCGATTAAAGCCGCGTTCACTCTTCCGGTTTCCACCGAGACATTAGAAGCGGGTCCTGTCAGCCTGGGAAGACTGCTTTTTACGAAATATCTTTATCCCTTTGAGATCACTTCGATTCTGATTATCGCCGCTCTGGTCGGCGCTATTGTATTGGTTAAAAAGAAAGAAAAAGTATGATACCTGCAAATTACTTCATGATTCTGAGTGTCATCCTCTTCGTTCTGGGGGCTGTTGCTTTTTTCATCAAAAGAGACCTCATCACTATGTTCATGGCAGTCGAGGTCATGCTCAACGCTGCCAATCTGGCCTTTATTGCACTGACAAGATCGGCAAATTCTTTAGACGGACAGGTTATCGTCTTTTTCATCATCACCGTGGCCGCGGCTGAGGCAGCCGTGGGCCTGGCAATCATTCTGCTTATTTTCAGGCAGAAGAAGACCATCAAAACTGAAGACATCCAACTGATGAAAGGATAAAATGACTGATATTTTTTGGCTGATTCCCTTTGTGCCTGCACTGAGCACTTTTATTCTGGCTGTTTTCGGACAGAAACTCCCCAAAAAATATGTGTCTTTCCAGGCCTGCTTTGCTGTTTTCGGGTCATTTGTCATCGCAGCTATCTCTTTTATGGGGCTTCTTCAGACCTCCCACGAAAGCTATCCTTTAGTCAAAAACCTCTTCTCCTGGATCAATGCCGGAAGTTTCAATGTCAACCTCTCCCTTCAATTCGACCCATTGTCCGCTGTGATGGCTCTGGTCGTGAGCGGCGTGGGATTCATCATTCATGTCTATTCAGTCGGCTATATGGCTGATGACGAGGGATACACCCGCTATTTCACCTACCTCAACCTCTTTACCTTTGCCATGTTGATACTTGTCATGGCTTCAAACGTTATCCTGATGTTTGTCGGATGGGAGGGCGTGGGTCTCTGCTCCTATTTATTGATCGGCTTCTGGTTTGAAAAACACTCAGCCGCGAATGCGGGCAAAAAAGCTTTCATTGTCAACCGGATAGGCGATGCGGGATTTCTCCTGGGTATCATGTTCATTTTTATCCACATCGGAAGCGGCGAGTTCACAGCCATCAACGAGGCCATCGGCGGAGGAGCCATCACCCAGGGATTAGCCACTTTAATCGCCATCCTGTTGTTTGTCGGAGCCACTGGAAAATCCGCCCAGATCCCTCTGTATGTCTGGCTTCCCGACGCCATGGAGGGCCCGACTCCTGTCAGCGCCCTGATCCACGCAGCCACAATGGTCACGGCCGGGGTTTACATGGTCGCCAGGATGAACCTCCTCTATTCTTTATCCGGGACAGCGGCTCAAATCGTCGCAATTGTCGGCGCAGTGACGGCGGTCTTAACTCAGAACGACATCAAGAGAGTCCTGGCTTACTCGACTATCTCTCAAATAGGATACATGTTTATCGGGTGCGGTGTCGGCGCTTATGCGGCTGGAATGTTCCACCTCTACACGCACGCGTTCTTCAAGAGCCTCCTGTTTTTGTCTGCCGGAAGCGTCATGCATGCTCTCTCGGGTGAAGCGGACATGAAAAAAATGGGAGGATTGAGAAAATACATTCCACTCACCTACTCCACGTTCCTCATCGGGGCGATCGCTATCGCCGGCGTTCCGTTTCTCTCCGGATTCTTTTCGAAGGATGCGATTCTCACCTCGGCTTACGCCAACGGGTATTATTTTGTCTGGGCTCTGGGAATCCTGGGCGCAGTCATGACGGCCTTTTACATGTTCCGCCTCATCTTTCTGACATTCCATGGACAGGAACGGCTGGCCCCTGAAGTCAAGGCACACATCCACGAATCTCCACCCGTCATGACCATTCCTCTGGCCCTGCTCGCTTTCTTTTCTGTGGTTGCAGGTTATGTGGGGCTGCCTGTCGTCATCGGCGAGAAGCTCAACTTTTTCGGGCATTTTCTGGAACCAGTGCTGAGAGGTGGTCACGAAGCTCATATCAGCCATGATCTGGAATGGATTCTCATCGGAATATCCATTGGAGTGGCTTTTCTCGGGATCATCATTGCCTGGATCTTCTACATCAAATCTCCAAAAATCCCGGAACGTCTCAAAATCCGGTTCCCGCGTATCTACAAACTCCTGTTTAACAAGTACTACATGGACGAGATCTATAACGCAGCCTTTGTGAACACCACTGTCAGAGGCTCGGAAATCATATACGATAATTTTGACTTAAAAATCATCGATGGTGCTGTCAACGGAACAGCTAAAGTCACCGGTTTCTCTGGAAAAATCCTGAGCTATTTCCAGAGCGGTTTGATCAAGGATTATGCCTTGATCTTTTTACTAGGAGTCATTATCTTCTTAGGCTATTTGATAATCTTTTAAAAAATGAATTTTCCAATACTGAGCGTGGTCACTTTTCTCCCGTTAGCGGGGGCTCTTCTGCTCATCTTTATTCACCGGAAAAAAGAAAACCTTCATCGCAACATAACACTGGCGGTAACCATCGTTACATTCATCATCTCCCTCTTTCTCTACTTCAATTTCAACTCCCAGACTCCTGACCCGCAATTTGTGGAAAAAAGCGTCTGGCTCGGCTACGGCATCAACTACCATGTCGGGATTGACGGAATCAGCCTTTTTCTTGTGCTGCTGACCACTTTCCTGATGCCCATCGCCATCCTCTCTTCCTGGACCTACATCAAGAAGAGAGTGAAGGAATACCTGATTTTCATGCTCTTGCTCGAGACGGGAATCATCGGCGTGTTTGTCGCACTCAACCTGTTCCTCTTTTATGTGTTCTGGGAGGCCATGCTGATACCCATGTACTTCCTGATCGGTGTATGGGGTGGCCACCGCAAGATTTACGCCACGATCAAATTTGTCCTGTTCACGATGATAGGAAGCCTGCTGATGCTGGTGGCGATTTTTTACCTCTACTCGGCGTATTACAAGGCGACAGGCACTTATTCTTTCAATCTGTTTGACTTTCATAACCTTGCCCTGAATCCAAATGTTCAAATCTGGCTCTTTTTGGCCTTTGCTTTGGCTTTCGCTATAAAAGTGCCGATGTTTCCCTTCCACACGTGGCTTCCTGACCCCTGCCCCTTTTCCCGAGTGCGGTGATCAAATTTCTTCCCCTGCTGGCTGTGCTCAGCCTGATAGGGATCATTTACGGCGGGATGATGGCTCTTATCCAAAAAGACGTGAAGTCTCTCGTCGCCTATTCCAGCGTCAGCCATATGGGGCTGATCATGCTGGCTGTTTTTGCCTTGAATATCGAAGCCACAGAAGGGGCCATCTACCAGATGCTCAATCACGGGTTGAGCACGGGTGCCCTGTTTTTGATCGTTGGAATCCTGTATGAGAGGTCGCACACGCGCCTTATTAAGGATTATGGTGGAGTCAGTAAACAAATGCCGGTCTTTTCTGCCTTTTTCCTCATCTGTATGCTTTCGTCTGTCGGCCTTCCAGGACTCAACGGGTTTATAGGGGAAGTTTTATGCATCTTCGGAATTTTCAAAGCCAATAAAATCTTCGCCATTCTGGGTGTCACCACAGTGATACTGGCTGCCGGATACCTCCTCTGGATGTTCCAGAGAGTGATGCAGGGACCGATCACGAACACCAAGATCCTTTCTTTCAAACATGATGTTCTGGATGGGAATCTACCCCAGGCCTTTCCTGAGAAAAATGGACAGCTCCGTCACTCATCTCCTGAACAGATTCAACAATCAGAAGGCTTATTTTTCCACAGTGGAAAAGAAACAAGAGCTGGTGAAAAAAACCGAAAACCAAAAGGTCGAAGAACAAACTAAGGATAAGGAAGAAGTTACGCAATGAACAGCTTTTTAGCTCTGCTCCCTCTTTTGGTCATCGTGTTCGTTTCCCTTGCTGTCTTGATTCTGGATGTATTTCTCAAGAGGGAAAGCAAAGACTATCTGGCCTACATATCGCTCAGTTTTATTGTTATTTGTGCGTTTATCTGCATCCAGTTCTGGAACAGGTCCTATCTCTATTTTGACGGGAATCTTATCCTGGATAAGTATTCCCTCTTTTTCACGTTTATGCTCCTTCTCTCGACTGGATTTGTCATTCTTCTTTCTATGAAATACATTGCTCTCCAGGATGCAAACTACGGTGAGTACTATGCGCTTCTTCTCCTGGCCCTATCGGGAGTGATGATCATGGTTTCATCTCCTGATCTTCTGGTCATAATCCTGGGATTGGAGGTTTTATCAATTTCTAGTTACGCACTCACTGGCCTGATGAGAAGGGATGAAAAATCTTCAGAAGCGGCCATTAAATACTTCCTGCTGGGGAGTTTTGCCACTGCCTTCCTCCTCTATGGACTGGCACTCCTTTACGGGACATCCCAATCGACCCACATCCCGACAATCATCCAATACTTCAGCAAGGAAGCTGACCTGAGCTTGATGGCACTCATCGGTCTGGGTTTGATCGTCATCGGTTTCGGTTTCAAGATCGCTGTCGTGCCATTCCACATGTGGACCCCGGACGTTTACCAAGGCGCACCGACTCCGATAACAGCCTTCTTCTCTGTCGTTCCCAAGGCAGCCGGATTCGCCATCCTCCTCCGGATATTCTTTCCCTACTGGAAAACGGCAATCAATTCTCAATCCATCTTTGTGCTTCTCTGGGTCATCAGTGTCCTCACCATGGTTATCGGAAACCTCATAGCTCTGCGTCAGACAAACGTGAAAAGAATCCTGGCTTATTCCAGCATCGCCCATGCCGGGTACTTGCTCGTGGCCATCCTGGCTCAGGACAACTCGAGCCTCGTTTTTTACTTGACAGTCTATCTCTTCATGAATATGGGTTCCTTTGCCGCTGTCATCGCTTTGAGTAAAAAAGACAAGGAATACCTTGAGCTTGAAGATTATGCAGGCATCGGGTTCAAATATCCGTGGATCGGCGCCACATTTTCTGTCTTTCTGCTCTCTCTTGCCGGGTTCCCTCCCACAGGAGGCTTTCTGGCGAAGTTTTATGTTTTCTCTGCTGCAGTCAAACAGGGCCTTGTCCCGCTAGTGATCATCGGGGTTCTGGCCAGTCTCATCTCTGTGTTTTACTATCTGAGAATCGTCGTTTACATGTACATGCGAGAGCCTTCACGAGAGGTAGATATTGTCGTGGAAAATCCCGCCCTCTTTCTCGTCCTTTTCCTCTGTCTCTATGGCGTGCTTCAATTGGGCCTGTATCCCGGGAACATCCTTATCCTCATCCAACAGGCCGTCAGCCTGTTCTAAGATTGGGGTCGCATCTCAACATTCGACATTTTCCCCCTCTTTGATTCGTTCTCGTTTCATAATCCACGAAAAAAGGAGTTCTTTCTAATAAGACATATTGTGGGGAGTGTGGAATTTTAAGATTTGCCCCCTTTGGCTCTATTGATATTGAGAAATGTCGAATGTTGAGATGCGACCCCTTTTTGCGACCCCTTTTTGCTTTTTGGAAAAAAGGCTGGAGCAGGACGTAAGCCAAATTCTGTTCCCGCCGGAGTTCCGGTGGGGGCGGTTATTTATCTAACCCCTTGATTGCCCAAGGGGATGAGCGACCTACCCGCCCCATGAGACGGGCCGCCTCTCAATGGGCCAATTTGG
>SMTZ1_10007243_pt1 | contig 21242 bp, 14 predicted proteins | sample DeeMarSWOR136_30_FD_25667 | JGI IMG/M metagenome (IMG submission 25667) | reverse complement strand
CTCGCCAAGCGTCCATGTCCACAAGATTGAAGGGCTCTTCTTCACTCAAAGGGATCACAAGATTTTCATAAAGCAAAAACTTGCCGTTAGGCGAAAGTTTGAGTGCCCCAGCATGATCGACCACATCTTTTTTGCCTGTAAGTGATCCAATCTTACGATATTTCTCACCAGTTTCAGGATTGATGATGATCTTCTTATCTGCAGATGCGTCTCTTTTGGCTCTGGCTTTTCTGCTCTTTTTTTCTTTCTCAACACGAGCTACCATCAACTGCGTGACAGGAGCAATCGCACTGCCCGGATATTCTTGGATAAGTTTTTTAAAGATTGATAATGCTTCATCATGTCTTCCCATCTGGAAGTAAGACTGTCCGATCCAATATCGGGCATCCAGAGCGATTTCGCTTTCTGGAAGCAGGCTGATCACCTTTTCATATTCGGCAATGGCGTCCGTGTATTGGGTTTGTTTCAGCAGGTCTATCGCTTTCTTGAAATGCTGGTCTGCTAGCTTATTAGGATCTTGAACAGGATTCTCAAAACTCAGGGCTCCAAAACTGGATGTCGCTGGCTGTACCATAAAAAAAAGTGCTAAGGTTAAGCCCAAAGCATATAGAAAAAGGCTTCTTTTACACATAACTGTCCTCTCCTTTACATAAGTTTCGCTCTCACGGCATCCACAAATGATCAGCAGTCAGAGATCATTCATGCATTCCGCGACTATTTATACTCTCAGCGCTGACAGTCTGTGCTATTTCCATTAACCGGGTCATTTCCTCATTTCCGATCAAAATAAAAGAGACAGAACCATTTCTCCAGGCAAGGATGGTGGCTTTATCCGATCCTGTCATCGGTAGCTCGTCAGCCTCGATACTGCGGTACACGGCATATTCCCTGAAATCCTGCGCAGCAAGGCCTTTCGTTCCATCGAGGGATTGTTCGAACAACGATAAGGTGTTTATCCCATTGGTGTAAATCAGATGCAGGCTGTTGTAGTCTTCGATCTTTCTGACGCTGTCGAGAATGTAGCCGGGATGAAGTCTAACAGGGGCCACAGGTTCAAAATCGACAGCTTTCCACGCCTGAGGAAGATCGACAATTTCTCCCTTGGATATGGTGGGAACTTCCGGCATAGGAATCTCTTTTTGGGATTTGGAGGGCCCTTTCAGGATAACACCGGGCCTTGAGTAACGAGGAAACCCGTCAATGTATTCATAGTAATAGAACGCTTCCCGAGGTACAGATATTTGGGTCTTTATCTCTGAAGCAGGTTCCTCAGAGACGGCTCTAAGGACAGCCCCTTGGTGTTCTGTCAGATAAAGATTGATTGTTTCCGAATCACTCCCGGTGACCGGTGCCGGTTTTTGCAGCGAGTGGCTGATGATCAATGTCAAAACCACAACCGCTGCAATTTCTGCAAAGCGGAACGCTGCCTTTTTAGAAAAGGAATAGGCAAAAACCTTTCCCCAAAACGACTCTTTGGGTTTGATCCTCGATTGCAGTTTCTCATACGAATGGGCCGGCGGTTCGATTCCTTTCCAGGCGTGAAGGACTTCAGACAGCTTTTGCTCTCTCTCCAAATCCTGCATGCAGTTCGGGCACTGGTCAAGGTGATCCTTTACCTCAATCTTCTGCTGATCGTTTATATCATCATCAAGAAACGCCTTTAATTCTTTTTGGATATCTTCACATTTCATGGTTCAATCCCCTACATGTTTAGATAGGATTTTTTTGAGCTTCTGGCGAGCTCTGTGATTGTGGGAACAACCACAAGATGCTCCTCTTCGGGCAAGGAAGCGATCGCAGTTTTGATCAAAGATTCCAGTTGTGCGGACTCGAGATCCGCAGGGATGTCTGGGGCAGGATCCGAGATGCAGTCCTGAAGCTCAATCCCTCCATCGTTATGCTCCTTCACAGATGCATTCAGCGAGAGATGTGACCGGTGCTTCATCCTTCTCATTCTGTCGCGGCACAAATTGATGGCGATCTGGAAGAGCCAGGTTTTAAACTGTGCGGTTGCCTTGTATCCCTTTCTGGCCTTTACGACTCTGTAGAATGCCTCCTGAGATAGACTCTCCGCTTCAGAGGCGTCCATCACCATCCGATAGATGAAATCCAGCACAGGCTTTTCGTATCTCCGATATAGCACCTCAAAAGCATCTTTATCCCCGTCACGAAATCTGAGCATCAGGTTTTCATCTGTTTGTGGCATTTTTATTTAAGATTTTTGCTTGCCATTACTCACTTAAACGCATGAGTCTTTCAGAGGTTGCAGGATGTGGTTGATTCTCCCTTATCAAATATATGTTAAAGAAAGGAAATGATTGAGACAAGAAAAATGTCAAGAAAATGTCCTGAAGAACGGGATCAATAGTACTTTTTCAAGTCCATGCCGGAGTAGAGGGAGCCGACTTCCTCATCGTAGCCGTTGAACATCAGGGTTTTACGGCGGCCCGACTCGCCGATGCGGCGTTCGGTCTTTTGTGTCCAGCGTGGGTGGTCCACATTTGGATTCACATTGGCATAAAAGCCATACTCTTCTGGCCTTTGCTTGTTCCAGGTGGTCTTGGGCATCTTTTCCAGGAATCTTATTCTGACGATGGATTTCCCGCTTTTAAATCCATACTTCCAGGGGATAACCATCCGAAGGGGTGCCCCATTCTGATTGGGAAGAACTTCTCCATACATTCCTACTCCAAGGAGTGCGAGAGGATGCATAGCTTCATCCATACGGAGTCCCTCTACATAGGGCCAATCCAGTACATTCGTTTTCAGACCGGGCATCTGTTCTTTATCCATGACGGTTGTGTACTCGATGAACTTTGCTTTGGATGTGGGTTGACATTTTTTGATGAAATCGGCAAGAGGATAACCTATCCAGGGAATAATCATTCCCCATGCTTCCACACACCTCCACCGGTAGACACGTTCTTCGAGCGGGAACATGTTGATAATCTCATCGATATCGAATTTTAGAGGCTCCTTCACTTCTCCTTCGATAGAAACAGTCCAGGGACGGATCTTGAAATCTTTGGCCAGTTTTGTGGGCTTCAGCTTGCTGGTGGAAAATTCGTAATAATTGGTGTAACCGGTGGCTTCTTCATATGAAGTGAGCTTTTCAGAGACCGTGTATTCACCCTTTTTGGCAATCTTCAGCTTTGTTTCTTGCTGTTCATGAAACGATAAGAGCGAGCTTGGGCTTATTAGTCCCAAACCAGCCATCACTGCCGAACTCGCCATGAACTTGCGGCGGTTCATGTAGATTTCTTTTGGAGAAATTTCCGATGACTTGATTTTCCTGCCTTTTTTCACCAGCATGGGCACCCTCCTCTCTCACCCATTGTCAACCACACATATACCACAGCTTCAGATCCAGGTCAAAAAAATCAAAAAAAGGGGACGGTTCTCAAAAAAAGGGGATCAAATCAAAAAAAGGGGACGGTTCTATTTTCCCTAGTTTTTCCGTCCAGTGAAAAAATTCTGTCGTTTATTCGTCTTTTAAGTGAAGGAAAAGGCGACTTTATGCCAAGGAGACGAAGACTGATTCCTGTTGATTCGGCAATGCATATTATGTGTAGGGGGAATAATAAGCAGAATGTATTATTCAGAGATAGAGATAAAGAGCATTACCATTCACTTCTAGATAAATACAGGAATGAAAACAGAATTACTATTTTTCATTATTGTTTGATGAATAATCATGTTCATCTGATCGTTTGGCTCAATCATCAATCTCATCTATCAAGGTTTATGAAACAGGTGAACCTTTCTTATTTTGATTATTGCAAGAGGAACTATAACTATTGTGGGCATCTCTGGCAGGGTAGATTTAAAAGCAACATCGTAGACACAGATTCCTATCTTTTGCAATGTGGAAAATATATCGAACTCAACCCAGTAAGAGTAAATATGGTCAATTTCCCCGAGGAATATATGTTTAGTAGCTACAATTACTACGCAAATGGAAACCATGATTCAATACTCACTCCAAATCCTATTTTTATGGAATTCTCCACCACTGAGGCTTCAAGGAGGCAGCAGTATATAGATTTTGTGGTTGACAGTAAGTTGATAAATACCGAAAAATTAACAACCCATTTATTCATTGGATGCAAAAAATTTGTAAAGAGTATGGAGGAAACATATAAAGTAAAGAATCTAAAAGCAAAGAGAGGAAGGCCAAAAAATAAATAAGTAAAAAAATAGAACCGTCCCCTATTTTTTTTCAACCCCTATTTTCTATTTTTCTTTGGGAAGGAAGTTTTCCATGACCCAGACTGCGCCCACTTTTTCGTGCATAGTCCGTGAAGAAAAAGTAATCCGGCTGCCATCGGGATGTATATTCAGCTGACTGAAACCATGCATGGCCAATTTGAGGTTTTGAGCTTCACCGCCTTCTGAAGGTATCCGCCACAGCTCCCATATTCCACCGCCTTTGGGTTTCTGTTTGGAGAAGTAGATGTAGCGGCCGTCAGGTGACCAGGTGATATCAATATATTTGACCTGGCGGTCCTTTTCAAAGCGGTGCAGTACAACTGGCTCTACTCCATCCACTGGTAAGACTTTGAGCGCTCTGGTCATTTCATTTTCCCTCATCATCAAGGCCAAACGCTTCCCGTCAGGTGAAAGAGCAAGAGTCGTGTTATCATAAGGAGGGATGCGATACAATTCCTGCTCTTCTCCCGTTTCAATATTTCTCTTCATGACCTGAGAAAACTCTTTTGATGTTAACTTGTCGTAATAAACTGTCTTTCCATCAGGAGATACAACTGGTGACCACGCACCGTGAGGAATTATGAGAGTGGTATTTCCAGTTTGCAAATCTACCTTATACCAACCACGACCTCTTTCTATTTCATCGCCACCTATAAGAACAAACCGTCCATCAGGCGTCCATCGAGAACGCCCAAAGCTACTAAATTTGCCTTTAAGCGAGATTTCACGCTCTTCACCCGACCCCAAAGAATAGATACAGAGAGCTCTTCGTCCTCGATCAGAGACATAAACAAAATGCTTTCCATCGGGCGATAAATCAGGGCGATGGTTGTGACCTTCGTAAGATAGAGGGTATTTCTTGGCGGGAGCGATGATTTTCCCGGTTGCCGTGTCCATAGGGGCATAAAAAATATCGTGCTTAAATCCAGGCGTGCTGTAGTAAAAAGAACCCTTTCGGGAAATTCCCATGGGATTGATCAAGCCTATTTCTCTTCTTATGAGCTGGGGATTCCCCTGCGGCTTTCCGTTGGAAACAGGCATGATCCAGGCGTCCCAGGATCCTGTGCGATCGCTGGTGAAGAGGATCCATTTTCCATCAGGAGAGTAGCCCATTAATATGTCATCGGCTGGATGTTGGACGAGTGGAATTTCCTTTTTGCCGTCTACTGAAAGCAGGTAGATGTCGCTTTTCCCTGAATCTTTTTCTTGGGGATGATTGAACACAATAGACTGACCATCAGGAGAAAATTGGGCATAACGTGCGTGCGTTTCAACAAACTGGATGGTTTTTAGAGGATAGATAGACGAATCTTCAACAGAGATCATCCCTAATTTCCAGCCTTTCTCGCTCAGGAATCCGGTCAGGATGGTTTTGCCATCAGGCGACCAATCATAAGGCATTACCCAATCCTTGTAATAATCGCCTTTGTAAAGAATGCGTGGTTTTTTGTCATTGATCCCAATAACACGTAGGTCACAGGTTTCGGGATGGAAACCGTACCAAGTGTAAGCAATCTGCTTTGAGTCCGGGGCCCATACAGAGCTTCCCGGAGCTTCATATTTATCAGGTGAATCAGCTCGGAGCGCTCATGACTCGTGAGGCGAAGCATTTCTCCGGATGCCATATCCATAACAGCCAAATCCGAAGTCTCCCAATCCACACAGCATAGATATCTGTTGTCTGGCGAAATCTCTCCACTGTCATCCCCACCTTGCTCAACTAACCGGATTTGCAATCCTTCATCGACTTTCTCAGCACCTTTCTTGATGCTCAGAAGAGTTGATAATTTTTCTCTGGCGACTCTGACGGCATCGGTTTGTTCCGGATAGCTGTCAATCACCTGCTGGTAAGATTTTTGGGCCTTTTCCATCCCTAATTTCTCGTAGCACATCCCAAGCTGAAGATGGGCTTGTGCGCAGACCTTTCTGTTATCAGGGAACTCCTTCAATATCTTGTTGAAAAGCTTTATGGCTCCCTCCAGATCTCCGTCTGCGTTCTTTTTAAACAGTGCGGCTTGATAAAGCTCCTCGGCTGATTCTTGGGTGAGCGCATACTGAAAAGAAGCCAATACCACCGCAATCAAAACGATTGCGAAAACCCAGAAATAAATTCTTCCATGTCTCATGATTTGACCTCCCTGTAAAAATTCATTTCACAGGGAATCGTAGCAAAGTTCTCACTGCCTGTGGTTAAGCTTCTGTTGTGATTGAGATGCGTTTTGATTGTGAAAATATCATCCATTGAACTTATACCCCACCCCTCTGATGCTGACGATATATTCTGGGTTTGCCGGATCGTCTTCCAGTTTCTGCCTCAAATGAACGATGTGAGGATCAATCGTCCTGGGAGAGACGATCGCATCGCCCCACGCTTCATCCAGCATCGCATCTCTGGTCAACACCTCTCCTTTATGCTCGATAAAAAACTTGAGGAGATTGAATTCTAATGCCGTCAAATGGAGTTTTTTTCCGGCTTTCATCACCTCATGGCTTTTGAAATCGACAGACACATCTCCAAATTCATAAAAATCTTCGGTTCCCTCCTTCTGATTCACTCTCCGAAGAATCGCTTTCACCCGAGCCACCATCTCCCGCGACCCTATCGGCTTGGTGACATAATCATCTGCCCCCAGTTCCAGCCCAGTCACCTTATCCATCTCTTCAGTCTTGGCCGCAGTCAACATCAGTATAGGAGTGTCGACACCCGCTTCCCTCAATTTCTTACACACCTCAAAACCCGTCAGTCCAGGAAGCAAAATATCCAGGATGATCAGCTTGAATTTCCCGTCCATGGCCATATTCAAGCCCTCTTTCCCGTTCAGGGCTGTCGAAACTATATATCCCTCATATTCAAGATCATCCTTCAATCCCATGAGGATGGCTTTGTCATCCTCGATGATCAAAATCTTAACCATTTCATTCACCTTTATGCAGATTTATGTTGCTTGGGAAGCTGTAGAGTCACTTTAGTTCCTTCTCCCCTTTCGCTTTCCAGAAACACCTTGCCCCCATGAGCTTTCACGACATGCTCCACAATAGTCAGGCCAATGCCGCTGCCCTTAACGTTGCTCTCATGGAAATCGCCAGATCTGTAAAATTTCTCGAAGACTCTTTGCTGTTCCTCGCTTGCGATGCCCACTCCCTCATCTTCGACTTCAATAAATATATTCGATTCATCCGGCCATGCACGCAGAGAAATCCTCCGGCTGTTTCCAGAATATTTCACAGCGTTGTCGAGCAAGTTGAAAAGTGCCCTTGAGAGGGCTTCCCTATCCGCAAAAATCTGGGGCAATTCCTCTGAGATTTCACTTTCTATGGTGAATTCCTGGGGAGCAACCTGATCCTGAAACAGGCTGACGACATCCCGACACATCTCAGCCGCATCCATCTCTGCAAACTCATACTCTTTCACTCCTGCTTCGATCTTCGAGAAATCGAGTGTATTCTCGATGAGGCGGCTGAGCCGCTCGCTCTCTTGAGTAATAGTCTCGTAATACTGCTGCTTCCTGTCCTCTTTTTTCACACGTCCCCTCTGGAGCAGGTCTGCCAAATATCGAATGGATGTCAGCGGAGTTCTGAATTCATGGGAAACCGTGGAGACAAACTCAGATTTCAACCTGGCCAACTTCAATTCCTTGGCCGTGCTTCTGATCGCCAAGATCCCGCCAAAAAGCAGTGACACGATAACAACAACGACTAAGGAAATATAGATATTACGTCGCAGACTAAATTCTCGCTCGGCTTCATTAGGAAAGGTCTGGTAGATATCTATTGTCCATGGCAGGAAACTCTCTTCAAACGCCCTCGAATAGCTTATCTGAGGAGGTGGTCCATCAAGATGAGATATATCTTCTCCTGCCACAGCATTTTTTCCTTCATCCCTAACCTGGATAAAACAGCCCTCCCCCAAAGAAATCTTCTCTAAATTTGGCACAAGAATATCTTTCTTCAGGTAGTCCTGATCTATAGTAAATCCGAAGATGGAATCTCCCTCCAAGAATGTGTAAGATGCCAGGTGGATTTTCTCAGTGCCTGATTGAGAGATATGAGAGAAGCTTCCTGATGATCCTCCGGATGCAGTCTTTTTCGTCTCGATGAGAGGGAGGATTTTATAAGCGATATCCTCGAGGGTGCTCATCCTCTCGAGTTTTATTTCTTCAAGCTGCTGATGTTCTGTCCATTTTTCAACAAGGGGCTTTCCAATTCCCTCCTCATCCATTTCTGATCTCACTCTTGCCAGTTCATCATTGACTTTCTTTAGGTAAAACTGAAACTGGGCTCGACTCAATGACCATCTGGATTCCAAGAGTCCATCATAAAGTTCGAGAAGTGCTTCCATGCTTTCAAGTTGTTCATCTGCACTGGCACATATCGTACCTATTTGATAAAGGGCTATGACTGCATATGGGATTCCGTCCGGGCCGTATTCATCTTCATATTCACCCACAATACTTTTATAAATATCGACAGCCCTCTCTGGATTCCCGGAAATCATGGCGCAGCGTGCAATCCGGTTCAGAAGGAGAGCCCGAGAGGCTTGGTCGGAAGTCGAACTCAGCAACTGCCTATAGTGTCTGATGGCAAGGGAATAATTCTTCGCCTTGAACTCTGCCGTTTCTGCCAACTTAAAATCTTGACGCCTCTCGATCGCAACAGAGAAAGCCCTCTTATTTTCGGTCCCTTTACCAAGAATATATAACGGCTTGAAAAGGGGGAATATAATTTTCCCATCACTTTTGACAGAAAAGATCTCGGATACTAGGAATTCACTCTCCTTGATCCTGCCGGCAACTTCTGTTAACCGATCTTCGTTCAAATGAACCTGTGAATGGTTAATTAATTTGAGTATTCTCTCTTCTGCTTTTGAAATATTTTCCTTAACTTGATCATTGATCAGGCTTGCCACTCTTTGTTGTTCTTCATCGATTTCACTCTGTCTAACAAGCTTTTCTCTTTCGGCTTCCCGAATGGCAAGCACAGTCAGGATGACGCTTAAAATCAGTATTAGGACAGCAAACAAAATCAGCGATCTCTTTTGCCAATCCAGTTTGATTTTCAATATCTGTGCCATTGGTATTATGAAAAGACTAAGCGTCTTTTACAGTTATCAATGTCGTTCCCTTTCGTTACAGTGAAATGTAATACAGGTAATACCTGAAGTCAAACAGAGCAGGGCATCTCCTCTCGGCAGATGGCAAATTGGGGACGGTTCTGTTTTCTTGGAAGATCAACACCAACAAAAATTTTAGCAGCATGAAAAGTAAGGAAGGTTGAATTACTGTTGCGATTTTATTGTGTTTTGGTTAACCTGCTCAATTCTCAGGTTTTTTCGGTTCTGCAAAGCAAAGCCACACGATTACGATCAGTGCAAGAATAAACAAAGCAGCGGCGCTGAAAGTGATGAACTGGAAGACCGACCCCACAAAGCCCATCAAGTCAGTATTTGAAGTCACAGGTTGACCCAAAGATGCCATGAGGCTCATGACTCCTCCAATCTATGATGATTCGAAATCCATCCCTTAACTCAATCTTTCCATAATATAGAACTTTCTGCTGCTCGATGTGTTAAGCAAGTATTATGATTCGATGAAGATTTGATGAGCGTTGGGCATCCTCCCCTCATTTATCGCAATCCCTGTGTGTAATCTATATCAAATTTCAGCTAAAGTGTCATGAAAATGTAATATTTTCATGAAAAAATAGTTATGAAAAAATAGAACCGTCCCCAATTTTGTCCCCAATTTTTTCCTATTGGTTTCTTTGACAGAAAAAAGGGCCTGTGGTAATTTAAGGCAGGCTAAGAAAGTTGTTTTCAATATGGGGATAACAAATGAAAAAGAATTTTCGATTTAAACTCAACGGAAAAACGATCGACGTGACCTCATCCCCGGAACGGATGCTGTTGTGGGTTCTGCGTTCCGATCTCGAGCTGACCGGCACCAAATACAGTTGTGGTGAGGGATTCTGCGGGGCCTGCACCGTACTTGTCGATAACAAGCCGGTCCAGTCCTGCCAATTCCCTCTCAATGAAGTGGAGGGAAAAGAAGTTATGACCATCGAAGGTTTGGGCAAAAACAGAAAGCTTCATCCCTTGCAGGATGCTTTTATGCAGCACAATGCTCTTCAATGTGGTTATTGTACACCGGGAATGCTTCTGGGAGCCTACGCTTTGCTTTTGAAAAATCCTGAACCCTCCACCAAGGATATCGTCGAAACTATGGAAGGAAATCTTTGTAGATGTGGAAGCTACGCCCGAATTATCCAGGCCATCCAGACCGCGGCCCGGACGATGAGAGGAGAGAGACCATGAAAGAAGAAGAAGAATATCATTTCACTCTTGACCGCCGGGAATTCCTCAAACTTGTGGGCAGCGGTATCGTCATATTCTTTACCACCGGGGACCCGTTTGCCCTTCCACAGAGGCGGGACCGTGGATATCCTGAGGATTTCAATGCCTATCTCCGGATAGGCGAGGATGGCCGGGTGTCCTGTTTCACAGGGAAGATCGAGATGGGACAGGGCATCCATACCTCGTTCGCCCAGATGCTGGCCGAGGAGCTGGATGTGCCCCTGGACAAAGTAGACATGGTCATGGGAGACACCGATCTCTGCATGTATGACAGCGGGACTTTCGGATCCCGAAGCACGAAATATTTCGGACCTCCCCTGCGCCAGGCTGCAGCAGAAGCGAGGGCTACTCTTATCCAGCTGGCCTCAGAACGGCTTCGAGTCGATCAAAAGAACCTGGCTGCTAAACAAGGTGTGATCTTTCACCGGCAAAACCCCCAGAAAAAGATTTCTTATGCCCAGCTTGCCCAGGGCCAAAAGATCGAGCGCCACTTGGAAGAAAAACCTTCCATCAAACCCTATCAGAAACACACCATTTCAGGCCGACCGACTGACCGGATGGATGCCCGTCAAAAATTGACCGGAGAGGCCAAATTCGCAGGAGACATCCGTTTGCCCGGAATGTTACACGCCAAAATATTGAGGCCTCCGGCACACGGAGCGACGCTCAAAGATGTAGATCTGTCCTCTACCAAAGAGATCGAAGGTGTACAGATTATCCAGGACGAAGATCTGATCGCTGTCCTGCATAAACAGCCCGATATGGCCGAAAAAGCACTGGGATTGATTAAAGCCCAATTCAAACCCTCTGAATCTGAACTGGACAATCAAACCATATTCCAACATCTCAAGGATTCGGCTCAGGAAGGAGATGTGGTAACCGAGAAGGGGAATATAGAAGACGGGAAACGTCTAGCGGTCAAGACATTTGACAAGAGTTATTTCAACCATTATGTTGCCCACGCCCCTTCAGAACCTCACACGGCTTTGGTAAACATCGAAGGGAACAAAGCCACGGTTTGGGCCTCTACCCAATCCCCGTTCCGGGCTCAAGCAGAAGTGGCGAAGGTATTGGATTTTCCACAGGAAAAAGTCCGGGTGATCACACCGTTTGTGGGGTGCGGTTTTGGCGGAAAAAACCAGGGATATCAGATCGTAGAGGCCGCCCGGTTGGCCAAACTGACCGGGAAGCCGGTCCAAGTTGCCTGGAGCAGGAAAGAAGAATTCTTCTACGACACTTTCCGGCCCGCAGCTGTGATTGACATCAAATCCGGTTTGGACGGCTCGAATAAAATCGTCTTCTGGGAATACCACAATTATTTCGCCGGCAGTAGAAGCTCTCAACCTTTCTACGACATCCCCCACTTCAAGGTCCTATCCATGGGCGGCGGATGGGGCGGAAGAATTGGAGGTAGAAGCGTTCACCCCTTCGGGACCGGAGCATGGCGCGGTCCAGGAAGCAATACAAACGTGTTCGCCATGGAATCCCAAGTCGAGGTGATGGCCGAAGCCGCCGGGTTGGATCCTTTGGAGTTCAGGCTGCACAATTTGAAGGACGAGAGGATGAAAAGGGTGTTGAAGGCAGCAGCCGAAAAGTTCGGGAAGTCCTTTTCCCGGGCACCGAGCGGAAAGGGCTATGGACTCGCCTGCACGGATTATCTAGGTACTTACCTTGCTACCATAGCCGAGACCGATGTGAACAAGAATAACGGCAAGGTCCAGGTGAAACGTGTGGTTTGCGCCCAGGATACTGGAGAGGTGATCAATCCGGAAGGCGTAAGGATGCAAATCGAAGGCTGTATCACCATGGGACTGGGCTACTGTTTCACCGAAGAGATCCGCTTTTCTAACGGCAGGATCCTGGATGAGAATTTCGATACCTATGAGATTCCCCGGTTTTCCTGGACACCCCAAATAGAAACAGTGCTGGTGGATAATCCCGAAATGCCTCCCCAAGGATGTGGGGAACCGGCTATTACATCGATGGGGGCGGTCATCGCCAACGCTGTATATGATGCCATCGGCAAAAGGATGTTTACGCTTCCTATGACTCCTGACCGGATAAAAGAAGCCCTGAGCTGATTCTCATATCTGAGAGAACTGAATTATCTTCTTCTTTTTTTTCCACGAAAATGTCATATTTTGAGAAAAAACAGAACCGTCCCCTATTTTCTTCGTCCTATTTTCTATTTTTTGGGGAGGAAATTTTCCATCAGCTACATGCCAAAGGGTAAAAGCCAGAAGAGATCCTTCGGGATGGATATTCAGGTCTATTAAGCCGTCTACTGCAAGATCAAACTTTTCGGGTTCTCCTCCTTCACTTGGAATCCTCCAGAGTTCGCATTTTCCAGTCTTGGTCCCTTCTAGTGTCTTAGAAAAAAAGACATTTTTCCCATCCGCAGACCAGGCCATACTGTTGACAGCTCCCTCTTCCAATTTCAAAAGCACTCGGGGCTGACCCCCATCCACTGAGATGAGTTTTAAGGCATCATCCTTCCCCTCGTAAAAAACAAGTTGTTTCCCATCAGGAGAGAGGTCCATACGAAAAATCTGCCAATCGCTCCTGTAAATCTCTTTTTTTTGTTGGGTATCTAGATCATATCTCATAATCCGAAAGATCTTTTCTTTCCATAAATCAGCCTCATAGAAGACCTTTTTTCCATCAGGAGAACATCCCATAGCGTGATAGCCAGAATCTCCTGTCACAATCAAAGACATGTCAGCAGTTTTTGCATCGACTCTGAAAAGTCCTGTTTGATCGTTCCCATCGGTTCCCATAGCCAGAAAGGATTTTTTATCTGGAAACCATCTCAATCCTCCAGGATTTTTAAGATCGGGCAGGAGCTCAATTTCCTCTCCTGAATCCATGTTCATGATACAGATAGCGCTAGATTTCAGTCCTTTATGCTCACGTCTGGAAAGATAGGCCAGAAATTTACCATCAGGAGACCAGACCGGGTCACAATTGGAACCTTCGAATCGTTGAGCCATTTTTTGAGGTGCCTTCAAGATTTTGGTCTTTTCAGTATCGATTTCTGCTGCATAAATGTCCTCGAGCCACACCTGATTTGCGAAGTAAAAAGATCCATCCTGAGTGAATCCCAGTGGATTGAATCCTGATCCTTTTACCTGCCCAAAGTCCTGTTTGACCAATACGGGATCGCCTTTTACTTTTCCGTCGCTGATAGGAATAATCCAAGCATCCCAGGTTCCTGACCGGTCGCTGGAAAAAAGAATCCAATCTCCGCACGGTGACCAACCCAGCAAGCGGTCATCGGCAGGATGTTTGAACAAAGGAATTTCGCGGCTTCCGTCCTGCGAAATAAGGAAAATATTCCGCCTATCAGATTTTTCATCCTGAGGAAAATCATAAGCGATCCAGCGCCCATCTGAAGAAAGGCTCAATTTCCCTGGAGATCTTTTATCAAACTCTCTGATGATTCGAAGACTCCCATCAACGGCAGATACGGAAGCGATATGATTCGTTTTATCACCCTTTTCGAGTATTCCGAGAATATATTTCCCATCCGCTGTCCAATCATTGGCCAGGAAAAAGTAGACATTCGTATTCTCATCGCTCCATCGGGTAAATGCGATTTTCTTTCCATCGGGTGAGAATATGGACCCAATTAAAAAATGCCAAGATTCATCCCCAGGCTCCTTATGAGTGAGACACCTTTTTCCCCGGGTAGCTATCTCCATAACGGCAAGTTCTCCGTTCCCTGTGGACCAGTCCGCAAAGGAGAGAAAGCGTCCATCTGGAGAAACGTTACCGCGTTGTGAAGCAACTTTTCGGATTTTAAATTCCGCGGCTCCTTCTATAGCGGCTTTCTTGGCACTCAGAAGTGTTGATAATTTTTCTCTGGCGATTTTGACTTCAGCAGATTGAGTGGGATATTTATCGATCACCTTCTGAAAGGCTTCCTGCGCCTGTTTTATGGTTTTTTGTCCCAGCTTTTCATAACAGATCCCGATCTGGAGCTGCGCTTTGGCGGCGATTTCCACGTTGCTCGGAAAACGCTCCACGATCTCTCGGAAAATCTTTATGGCCCCCTCCATGTCGCCATCGGCATCCTTTTTGAAAACCGCGGCTTCATACAATTCCTCGGCAGACTGCTGCACACTGGCCGCAAGGATCAAGCCAAGAGAAACCGTCAATACAAGGATTCCCAAAAAACTCCTTGAAACTGAAACTTTGATTGTGCTCATCGAATTCCTCCTTCGATTTTGTTTACAGGAGGATAATACTGTTTTTTCGCCCTTTTGTGGTTACGATTGAACGGATTTTGCATGGAGTTTCTGTGGAGCCTTTCTCAACTTTCAAATCTATACCCAACGCCCCTGATACTGATAAGATGCTGAGGCCGGGATGGGTCAGGCTCGATTTTTTTCCTCAGATGGACGATGTGAGAATCGAGCGTCCGCGGAGAAATGATGGCATCTCCCCAGGCCTCATCCAGAAGGTCGTTCCGGCTCACCACCTCCCCCTTTCTTTTGATAAAGAAATCCAGCAGCCTGAATTCCAGAGCCGTGAGATGAACCTCTTTTCCGGACTTGAGGACTTCATGACGTCTGAAATCGACCGACACATCGCCGAATTTGAAAATATCCCCGGTCTTTTTCTCCTCCCCTGCCCGCCTCAGGATGGCCTTCACCCGGGCCACCATCTCCCGTGAACCCACAGGCTTTGTGACATAATCATCAGCACCCAGCTCCAATCCCATGACTTTATCGATCTCCTCTGTTCTGGCCGCGGTGAGCATCAAAATGGGAGTATTCACATCTTCCTCTCTCAGCTTTTTGCAGATTTCAAAGCCGTTGAGTTCAGGAAGCAGGATATCGAGAATGATCAGTTGAAAATCTCCACCTCTGGCCAGCCTGTATCCATTTCTCCCATTATCAGCCACAGCGACTTCATATCCCTCGAACTCCAGGTCATCCTTCAAACCCATCAGGATGGTCTCGTCATCCTCGACGATCAATATTTTAGCAATCTTGTCAGTCATCTTGCTTTCCTTTCCGCAAAACCGGCAGCTTGATTGTCACTCTGGTTCCCTGCCGATGCCGCTTCCCTCGATGCTCTTAGAGGCAGGGTGGGAGGAACGGTAAAATTTCTGGAACACCTTTTTCTGATCGTCTTTACTGATCCCGGCACCTGCGTCCTGGACTTCCAGAAACACAGCCTCTCCCTCATGAGAGGCTCTCAAATGAATTATAGGATTTTTTCCCGAATATTTCACCGCGTTGTCGAGCAGGTTGAACAAAGCCCTGGAGATCGCTTCTTTATCCGCATGAACAGCCGGCAGGTCATCCTGTATCTCATAGTCCAAGGTCATTTTTTTGCCCGCCATGTATTGCTTGAACCTTTCTGCAACTTCTTCGACCATTTCTTTAACTGACAAATCCTCGAACTTGTATTCCTTTATCCCGGCTTCGATCTTTGAAAAATCGAGCATATTCTCGATGAGCCGGCTCAGCCGTTCGCTTTCTTTGTTTATCTTGCTGTAATAGATCTTTTTCTTGTCCTCCCCTTTAACCCGCCCTCCATCGAGCATCTCGGATAAATATCGGGAGGAGTCCTGAATTCATGGGATACGGTAGAGACAAACTCCGATTTCAACCGGGCTAACTCAACTTCTTTGGCTGTGCTCCTTATGGCCATAAAACCACCCAGGAACAGAACCGCCATCACTGCCGCCACAATCAGGATGTAGACGTTGCGCCTCAGGTTGTACTGCCTCTCCACGGAAAGAGGAAATTTCTGGAAAATGCGTATTTGCCAGGGTGGAAAATCTTGGTCGAACCCCAAAGTAAAAGCTGAACCGGGGTCAGCTTTCCCAGAAGACAGAGCCTCTTCTCCGGAGATAATTCGCCCGGCGGAATCGACAACTTGAACGAGCCAACCCCCAGGGACCGGAATCCTGTCTTGAATCATGGGGAGCCGGTCCTGAATCAGAACAGCGTTATCGATATGGATTCCAAGCACTATATCTTTCTGGACGGTCGCGGCAGTTACAAGGAAAAGAGTATTGCCGATGATTTCGGAAAAACGGGAAAATTCCTGTCTTTCGCTATCGAATTCTAACAGTCTGGCTTGAACAAGGGGAACGATCTTTTCGATGAGATCCTCATTAGCTGTCAAAATTTGGAGCTTGGCATTCGCCTGTTTTTCGAGTTCATCCCAGCGGTTCTGGAAATCTCTATTCTCATCGGCAGCTTTACTTTTGGATTTCCAGGTCTCTTTCATTTTTCGAATGACATTTCGGTAAAACTGAAACTGCGCTTTGTCCAGAGGCCATTCAGAATCCACCAGGCGAGAGTAGAATTCCAAAATGATCTCTCCGGCCTTATCCGGCTCAGTCTTCAGTGTGATGCTCCCTATCTGGAAAAATGCAATGATCCCCAGGGGAACGCCATCGGCACTCAATTCAAGGGAATGATTATCGAGGATGGTATTGTATGTATTCATCGCATTTTTCAAATTTCCGGATTTCAGGTAGCATCTGGCAACACGGTTCAAAATCAGTGCCCTGGAAGAATCATCCTGGACGGAATCGAGCAGTGCTTTGTAGGATTCGATGGCCAGAGTTAGATTTTGGGCTTCGAGCTCGGCGGACTCAGCTCTTCTAAAGATTCTGGTGCCCTCGATTTTTTCCAGATTTTTCGCGGCCAGGCGTCTCCTTTCTGATGTGAGATACAGCGGATTTTTGAGAGGGAAAACCAGTTCACCATTCACCCCGGCTAGAAAGATGTCGCCGATGAGGTCTTCTTCTGCGGCAGTCAGGCGGCAGATATCCGGCAAATTCTGTAGATCCTGCTTTTTTCCCGAATTGGTTATAGCGGCAGCCGTTTCTTTTTCGACTTCTAAAAAGAGAGCGTCGATCTCCTCTGCAAACAGATTGGCGTATCTCTGCAGCTCTCCGGTTAGGTCCCTCTCCCGCGACAGCTTTTCCCGCTCGGCCTCCCGGATGGCCAATGTGATCAGTATGAAGCCGATAACCAGAGTGACTCCGGCCAGAATAACAGTGGATCTTCGCTGCCAGTTCAGTCTAAAACCCATCCTCGGAAAACATTATAGTACAAATCCATACCACATGTGTTGAGAACAAGTTGAGTTTGAGTGGATTTTGCCCTTCATGCGAGCCAATTTTGTAGGGTGAGGCGGGTTGGCCCGTTTCTTTATTTGGCCAAGAGAGTGGAAAAATAAAGGTATACGAAGTGGATTCGTTCTAATGTCCCACATGTGGCGGCCGGGGAAGAGGCGAGCACGGGTATCCCTAAGAGAAATCGCTTTCCAGAATTTTATAAAAAGGAAGGATGTAAATTTTTGTCCGATTTAAGAAAACCACCTCATCGAGAGAGAGATTTATGATCAGACTTTTTTCTGGTTTGTACCTTTTGATGAAACTTCTCAGTGACGTTGGGATCTTTGGTGCGGCCAGCTTTTTGTGCTTTACTTCGATCGGGATAGGATCTCTTCCAGGATCTACCACGAAATCAATTTCTGCTTTATCCTTGGTCCGCCAAAAACAGATTTTCGATGAGCTTAGCCTGACCTTCTCTCTCAAAACATTAAAAACAAAATTCTGAAAAACAACCCCCTTATCTTGCAGACTTCCGAAATTTCCGCTGGCGAAGTTTCTCAAACCAAGGTCATAAAAATAGAAAATTGGCGATTTGGTGATCTCCTTGCGGACATTTTTGAAATAAGGACTAATTCTTTTGAGAATAAAAGTCTTTTCCAGATACCAGAGATATTCTTTCAGCGTTCTGACCGAAATTCCTAAGGTTGAAGATAGCTCGGAAAAATTCACCAGGCATCCAAGCTGGGCCGCCATAATCTTCACCAGATTGCTGAATTCATCTGTTTTGCGTATTTTCAATAAATAAGAGATATCTCTTTCAATATAGCTCTGATAAATTTCATTGATTAACCTGAGCTTCTCGTCCAGTTTTTCCTCCATGACGATTCGCGGATAACCGCCAAAATTCAAATACTCTTCAAGCAGCTCGTGCACCTTTTCGGTTTCGAGAGAAAAAAAATCTGCGAGTCTGTTTTCGTACCGACAGCTTGTTTTAAAATTCACAAACTCTTCAAAAGATACAGTAGAAAGTTCAAAAAGCCTTTTTCTCCCGACAAGAGATTCATGAATTTTTTCTTTCAATTCGACGCTTCCCGAGCCGGAGACGATAAATTTGTAGGGCAGGTTCATATCATAAATCCCCTTGAGGAAAAGCCCGGCATCCTCCTTGCGTTGGATTTCGTCGATAAAGACAAATCCCTCCTTTTTTCCCAGTTCTAGTTCGATCTTTCTTATCAATTTCGACTGGGAAGAAAAAAATTGTTTATCCTGTTCGATATCCAAATTCAAAAAGAGGATTGTTTCCCCTTTATTTTCCAAATGGTCTTTGAGCATGAGCATCAAGGTCGTTTTCCCAGCCTGCCTCGGCCCCACGATAAAACTGATCTCTTTTCTTGGAACATGCGATTTAAGTTCCTCAAACAGCTTTCTTTTAATCATACTTCTATTTTAACCCGATTTTTTCGAAAGTCAACTACTCAATATCTCGGAAATTACAATTTATTTTTGCTGAAGTATTGTTCATGACAACGATGGACCGCCACCTTGTCACACTCCCCGCGATGACAAAAGAATGAATACACTCATAATAGAAAAAAAGGGGACAGCCTGAATCAGGCCATCCCGTTATATCACTGTTTTTTCAGCCTTATTGCTTCATGCTTTCGTTTTTTGGCAGGAAGTTCTCCATGATCCACACTTCCGGCCATTCCATTTTTGCACCTCTTGAGTGGAAGACGATGTGCTGGCCGTCGGGATGGACGCTGAAATGGCGGAACTCTGCCATCTTCAATCCCAGTTCCTGAAGTTGGCCTCCCTCAACAGGGACTCTCACCAGCTCGAAAGTTCCTTCCGCTTCAGAGGAATCAGATGCCGTCCGATAAAAAAGGACATACTCCCCCCCCGCAATCCAGGCCGGTGAAATGACAATATTCCTCGGGCCCTCAAAAGAATAAATAGCCCTTAGCTCTCCGCCTGAAGTAGGCATGATTCTAAGCACTCTGTTTTTGGTTCGATTCAAAAGGGCCATCCATCGGCCATCAGGAGAGATGTCGATGTCTTTGGCATCATCGGGAGATCCTATGAGTATTTCATCTTGACCGCTTATAATGTCATGCACATGGATATGAGATCTTCTTAAATATTCCTGACCTTTCTCATCCGGATCGCTCCGCGTGTAAAAAATGGATTTTCCATCTTTCGACCATCTGTGTGAGTAAATCATAACTCCAGTATCGACCTGAACAACAGGATCAACAACCCCTGTTTGGATCTCGATCCTGTAAATACCCGTATTACCTGCTTTGTCTTTCCCTTCAATGGAAATAAATCGTCCATCCGGTGACCACCGCGGATAACCAAAGTTTTTCAGCTCTGGATTTATCTCTCTTTCCTCATCGCTTTGCATATCACGAATACATAGAACATGGTGGCGCATGGGCCCTAAACCTCTAGTAGAAATATAGGCTAAAAATTTCCCATCCGCTGAGTAGGAAGGAGACCAGTTAGATCCCTCATAACGCTGAGTGGCCTTTTTTGGGGAGGACAAGATTTTCCCTGAAACTGGATCGATTTCGATCTCATAAATATCCGTCACTTGGTTCGATACCCCATAAAAGAAAGACCCATTATGGGTAAAACCCATGGCGTCAATATGTCCTAAGTCTTTTTTGATCATTTCCGGATTTTGAACTTGCTTCCCTTGTTCCACGCCGACAATCCAAGCATCAGTGCTCCCGGTACGATCGCTCGCAAAAAGAATCCATCTCCCATCTGGAGACCAGCCGAGTAGGCTGTCATTCATGGGATGATCGATCAGCCGAGTCTCTTGCTTACTATCAACCGACATGAGGAAGATATCCCTATTTTGTGTATCCTCATCCTGCAAGAAGCTGAAAGCGATATACTTTCCATCAGGCGACAACGTGAATAAAGGGAGATTCCCTGCCCAATCATCATCGGTGGTCTTTAAAGCACGGAACGATCCATTCGCAACCGATATGAGTCCTACTTGACTAATTCTTTGTCCTTGAGTGACTAAAGCCAAGATGCTGTTGCCGTCAGGTGACCACTCAAAAGGATGGACATATTCCATCTTTCCCACAGGATAGAGATCATCGAGTTCAACGATTCTTAATTCGAAACATTCCTCTTTGTTCAGCCAATTATAGACGATCTTTTTGCCATCAGGCGACCATCTAGAAAATAAGGCGAGTTCCGAAGATTCTGCCCATAGGCCTTTATGAGTAAGGCGGCGGTTTTTGCCCGTGGCAAGATCCCGGACAGCAAGGTCGCCAGTCATCCAATCTACAAATGAAAGATACTTGCCATCGGGGGATGGCGCACCTAGAATATCTGTAAAGGGACCAGACCAGATTTTGCGGATGTTGAATTCCTTCTCGACTCTTTCAATCGCGGCTTGAGCTTTCTGGAAAATGGATAGTTTCTCTTGTGCCACTTTGACAGCCTCTGTCTGTCTGGGAAAATTATCGATCACCTTCTGAAAAGCATCCTGTGCTTGTTTGGTGGTTTTTTGCCCCAGCTTCTCATAGCACAAGCCGATTCTGAGCTGGGCCTGGGCTGCGAGGTTTTTGTTTTTTCCTT
>SMTZ1_10002263_pt1 | contig 21255 bp, 17 predicted proteins | sample DeeMarSWOR136_30_FD_25667 | JGI IMG/M metagenome (IMG submission 25667) | reverse complement strand
CATTTTGGAGCCCACGATCGGGATTGAACCGATGACCTCTTCCTTACCAAGGAAGTGCTCTACCACTGAGCTACGTGGGCTCAAGAGCTTCATGACCTAAAAAAATAAAGAAGCTGACAATAACTCAAACCCACTCATCCAAGTAGGCAATGAACCCCAAACAATTGATGCAAATTTGGAATTTTCCCGCCGACCATGCAGGCTATAAAGGCTTGAATATGGTATAATTTTCTTAGTCTCTGGGCCTAAAAACGGGATTGACTCTTTTGGAGCGGGAAACGGGATTCGAACCCGCGACCCTCAGCTTGGAAGGCTGATGCTCTGCCAACTGAGCTATTCCCGCTGGATGTTACCCCATGGTGGAGAGGGGAGGATTCGAACCTCCGAAGGCTACGCCAACAGATTTACAGTCTGTCCCCTTTGGCCGCTCGGGAACCTCTCCCCCTAATCAACCCAAACAGATATTATAAAAATTAATTAAAATAAAATCAAACCCTATTTTTGGCAAAAAAACTCCATTTAGAGCTCTTTTCTCATCTTTTCTTGTTTAAACAGCGATTATCTTATTAATTTATACATATAATCCATCAACCTGGTATTTTATATCATATCCTTATCTTCACTGTCAAGATTTTCCCCATACAATTTCCACCTAAGTCCCCCCAAGGATGTACTTTTACGCCAATCCTTCTTCCTAAGCCCTTCGGTTCATAAGTTCGGTTACGAACATATTTAGACTTCGGCTGAGCTCAGTCGCAGCCCTCAGGACTCAGTGCTGCCCTCGGCCATGAGCTCGGGCCGAATGGAGTGAGCATTTGCTCAGATCCAACCCCAGAAAATACGTCCGTGTATTTGCGAATCGAAGCACTAAGAAAACCATCGTAAGCCTTGGACTTGGTTCATCTCCTCTGGTCCTGCTCACGTTAGCTGCAGAGGCAAGGGATAAGGAAATTCTCCAAAAATCCAGTGAATTTCCCATCACGCCGTTCTTTACGCAAGTTCCCTTACTTTTAATGGGAGGTTTTTGTAACCCATTATAGAGCACATTCTATTATTCCCAAGCGAACACCCTTATCCCTTCGCTTCCATGCTTTTTGAGGTGACCATTTTTCCGCCCCTGGCGGGACAGGCAGGGAATACTTGCCCCTTCCAGCCCAGTTTGGGTGCTGCCGTTATGCGGCGCTGCAGTGCTGCGGTTTGAAGGATAAATTTACGCTCATAGACCAGGGTGATTTCCTGAAAGTCAGGAAACTTCCGCCTCATTATCCTTGCATTGCATAATAAAATATGTTAATTATTTTTGAGGCTTACACATTATTTATTCATTATCTATTAAGGATTATTCGATCATTTTATCCGCAATGCGCTTTTACCACTGCCCACCATCAAGGCACAAGACTCCGATTGGCTTCGATATCAGAGCATATCCAAGCATGAACGGATTCATCTGAGATGATCCAATTTTACCATGTGAGTAAGATTTATTCAGGCAATATTCATGCTTTAGATGATATTACCCTTCAGGTGAATAGAGGTGAATTTGTCTTCTTAACCGGGCCTAGCGGAGCCGGCAAAACAACGCTTCTCAAGCTGATACACTGCGAAGAAAGCCCTACTCAGGGGGAAATTTTAGTCAACGGAATTAATATATCGAGGATCAAGCACTCCCAAATTCCCTATCTCCGACGGAATATCGGTATTGTCTTTCAAGATTTTAAGCTTCTGAAGGATTTAACCGTTTTTCAAAATGTGGCCTTCGCCTTGGAGGTGACAGGGATTAGGGGAAAAGAACTGAAGAGGAGGACTTGGAAAACTTTGCGAATGGTTGGGTTGCTGGAAAAAATGGATGAAATGCCGCTAAAGCTCTCGGGGGGAGAGCAACAGCGGGTGGCCATCGCCCGAGCCCTTGTTAATAACCCGCCCATTCTCTTAGCCGATGAACCAACTGGAAACCTTGATCCCGAGATCACCCTCGATATCATCAATCTCATGAATAATCTCAATGCAGGGGGTACAACCATCATCGTCGCCACTCACAACACCGATTTAGTCAGAAAGTACAGCAAAATGGTTGTAAAGCTCGTCAAGGGAAGAACCGTAGACCAATTGCACCCGGAAAGGCCTGCGCTCAGGACCGAAGTCAAAGCCTCGTTCTTATAAGGACCGATGGATTTTCTGAGAAAAGCCTATCGAGATATAAGAAGAAATATCTGGATAAACGGAGTATCCATCGGTATTATTGTCTTTTCCCTTCTCATCTTTTCGATTTTCTTGGTGGTCTTAGTCAACCTGAATAAACTCATGGTGCACTGGGAGGGTAAAATCCAAGTAATCTCCTATCTTCAAGACGGCCTGTCAACCCATGAGGTGGAGGACCTGGAGAGACGTATCCTTGATCTGAAAGGGGTGAAGTCGATCAAATACGTATCCAAAGCTGATGCTACCTTACTCTTTAAACGGTTCTTTGGTAACCAAAAGGGAATCCTTGAGGGGTTGGATTTGGATATCCTACCTGCCTCCTTTGAAATTCAACTGAAAAAAGAATTTTATCGCGGCCGAGGGGGCAACGAATTTGTGAAAAAACTGAGTCAGCTCAAGGGAATTACGGACATCCAATACGGGCGAGAATGGATTACCAGACTTTCCACCATCGTGCACCTTCTAAGATGGGGACAATGGATCGTGGGGGGAATCCTATTCCTTGCCATATCGTTTATCATATCTAATACGATCAAACTGAGTATCTATTCCCGGAAGGAAGAGATCGAAATTATGAGATTAGTCGGGGCAACCGATGGATATATCAAAATCCCCTTCTTTATCGAGGGGTTCTTTCAAGGGATTTCGGGAGCCACCCTATCCCTGGGGTTGCTGTTTTTCCTCTATCAATCGTTCCTCTTGAAGTCGGGGCCCTTTATCAAGGCTTCTTTGGGGCCGATCACATTCTCCTTTTTGCCGTGGAGCTCCATTGGAGGGGTAATCTTGGTGGGCATTTCCCTGGGATTCCTCGGAAGCTCCCTGTCTTTGACGAGGTTCTTAAGAGCATAAATGATTCAGGTGAGAAAAATCCTCTGTAGCCTTTTCTTTTTCCTCTTCATATTCACAGGAACGAATTTTGCTAGTGATGATATCGGCATCAACGGAACACACGTTAGAACAGAAGAGAAGCGGCTTCAAGAAATCCAGGAAGAGCTCAAGCGCAAGAAGGCTGGTGAAGCAGCCGTTCAGAAACAAGAAAAATCCATCCTCGATGCCCTCAGCAGGATCGAGAGAAAACTCCTCGCAAAAAGGGAGGAGTTGAGGGGTTTGGATTCAAGATATGGACGAGTTCGGGAAAATATCACGTCGGTACAAGAAAGGCTGAACCAAATCCAGCGCGAAATTAACCAAAATCAAACCCGTCTCCACTCTCGAATCGTTGCCCTCTACAAGATATGGAGGATGGGTTATTTCCCTTATCTCCTCTCCTACGAATCGTATAACGATTTCATGAGAATGGTGAAATTCCTCAAGATCGTGATTGATTATGATACAAATCTACTGGGGGAATACCAAGCCCAATGGCTCAAGAAGAGGCGATACCAGGAGAAATTGGCCAATGAAATCAAAGACCTCAAACGAATCAGGGCGGAGCAGGAGATAAAAAAATTGGAGATCCTCCGGGCGAAGAGAGAAAAAGAAACCTTCCTCCATGCTGTAAGAAGGGAAAAAGCGGACTACAGGAGATGGATCCGGGAATTGGAGAAACGGACAGAAGAGCTCCAACTTTTGGTTAAGAAGCTTGAAAAGGAGACGAGAGATAGAGGAATCCATGATTTGAACTTCAAGAATCAGAAGGGAAGGCTTTCATTGCCCGTGCGTGGAAACGTCATCCGGGAGAGGCATCGTCGGGGTATTGTAATCGAGGCAGGCCAAGACTCGCCAATAAAAGCCGTCCACTCGGGGAAGGTAATCTATTCGGGCTGGTTCGAGGGATATGGCAATATTATCATCATAGACCATGGAGATAAGTATTATACCGTTTCCGCCCATGCCTCGAAGTTACTGAAAGGGATCAACGACCGGGTTACGAAGGGTGATATTATCGCCTTGGTAGGCGATACGGGTTCATTAAGGGGTCCCTGTCTCTATTTCGAGATTAGGTATCAGGGGAAGCCGCAAGACCCATTGAAATGGCTTTCCATATCCAAAGAATCTAAGGGTCCTTCCAAAACCAAGGAGGGCTCGGCCACAACAAGGGGAATGGGAAGGAGTTAGGGCGAAACCATCCCAATGCCTTTCGTCAATTGAGCCAAGGAGGGAGACATGTTTCAGAGAATGAACTATTTCAACCCTAGATTTTTGCTCCTTATTCTCATTATCGCGATTTTGGGAACCTTCATCGGAACGGCGGGCAACCGGAATGTCTCAGCCATAACCGATAACGTCTATGAGGATCTCCGTGTTTTCACCGACGTTATCACCCATTTACAGAAGGATTACGTGGAAGAGACCGAAAATCGGACCCTGATCTACGGAGCCATTAAGGGAATGTTGGATACGTTAGACCCCCATTCATCCTTCATGTCCCCTGAGGTTTACAAGGAAATGCAGATGGAGACGAGGGGCAAATTCGAAGGACTGGGCATCGTCATTGAAAAGAAGAATGGACTCTTAACGGTTGTCTCGCCAATAGAGGATACCCCGGCCTTTAAGGCGGGCATCCAATCCGGAGACCACATCATAAAGGTCAATGGAGAGCCCACCAAGAACATATCCTTAAACGAAGCCGCCATGAAGATGCGGGGGCCCAAGGGAACCAAAGTCACCATAACCATCACGAGGGAGGGATTTGCCAAACCCAAGGACATCACACTCGTTCGGGATGTCATCCCCTTAAAAAGCACCAGATATGAAGTGGTGGAGAAGGGAATCGGCTATGTCCGAATTTCACAGTTCAACGAGCAGACAGCCTCGGATTTCGAGAAGGCGCTCCAAAAACTGACCGTTCTCAACAAAGATCCCCTTAAGGGATTGATCGTTGATCTTCGGAACAACCCCGGGGGACTCTTGGACCAAGCCGTAGAGGTGGCTGATAAATTTATCGCATCGGGTATTATTGTCTCCATAGAGGGGCGCAATAAGGAACAGAAGATGACATTCACGGCTCACAGCAAGGGAACCCTCGAAAACTACCCATTAGTCGTCCTGGTCAATGGCGGAAGTGCTAGTGGATCGGAGATCTTGGCAGGGGCATTAAAAGATCACGGAAGGGCATTGATCTTAGGAACTCAAACCTTCGGCAAGGGATCTGTCCAGACCATCTTCCCCCTGAAAGATGGATCGGGGTTGAAATTAACTACTGCCAGATACTATACCCCCAGCGGAGGGTCTATCCAAGCAATGGGTATTACCCCAAATATCATCGTTCCTTATTCTGAGGTTTCGGAGCCGAAATTGGAAGAGAAACCCCGACACCTTATGGAAAAGGACCTTGAGCGTCATTTGGAGGAGATGGAACAGGAAAAGAAAGAAAAAGAGTCAAAAGAAGAACGGGAAATAAAGGCTTTGGATTCACAGCTCGAACGGGCCGTCCAGATCCTAAAGAGTTGGGAGATTTTCCAGCAGTTCTCCCTTAAGAAATGAGGCGATCCCTAGTGCCACGGCGACCGACAAAAAGGGCTAAAACCAAAAGGTCTCCCGTAAGAAAGAAACCATCTACCCGGAAAAAGAAACCCTCAAAGGGAGTCTGGCCGCTTCTAGGACTTATCGGGTTATTTGTAATCCTGGGCCTCATTCTCATTTACCTCTACCGAGCTCCTCCCCGTATACAATATCAACTCAACCAAAAAATAGACCTCCTCGACAAGACCATCAAGAGTCGTCTATTCGAACTCGGGTTTTCGAAGGAGAACATCCTTTCGAGACAATCCCTTCCGAAAATGAAGGGAAAACTTTCGTGGAGGGCTTCCACCATCAAGGTTCAACTTCCAACACGGATCTCCTTCTCCCAAGTCAAGAGGGAAATGAAAAGGGATTTGACCCGATTGGATAAGGATGTTCACCTTCGGTTCATCGAGGATCCCTCTAAACCGAAAACGATAGATGTGCGGGTAGGTGATCTTTTGACCCATAATCTCATCTTCTATCCTCCCAAAGTGGTCGAGAAAAAAGTTGGACCTCGTGTTGCCATTATCATCGATGATATGGGTTCTAGCAAACGGAGGGCGCGGGAACTGATAAACCTGGAGGCCCCCATCACCCTCTCTTTTTTCCCCTTATCCCGCAACTCCCGGAAATTGGCCCAGGAGGCCTCCGAAAAAGGAAAGGAGGTTATACTCCACATGCCCATGGAGCCACATGGATTTCCGGAAATAAACCCTGGCAAGGGGGCCCTATTGATGAGCATGGCCGAAGGGGAACTCCATCGACAGATTCATGAAAATCTCGAAGCGATCCCTTTTATAAAGGGAGTAAACAACCACATGGGTTCCCGTTTTATGGAGGATGATCAAAGGGTGAGCATTCTCATAAAGGAGCTGAAGGAGAGGAATCTCTTTTTTTTGGATAGCCGAACGACCCCCAAGACAGTCGGATATCGGATTGCAAAGAAAATGGACATCAAAACCGGACAGCGAGACGTTTTTTTGGACAACAACAGCTATGATGAAGCAGAAATCAAGAAGAATATCTTGGCACTGGCAAAGATCGCTAAGACCGAGGGAAAGGCCATCGGCATCGGCCATCCTCACCCTGCCACAATTAAATCCCTCCGGGAGATGATTCCAAAATTGAAAAAGAGGGGAGTCGAAATCGTCCCCCTCTCGCAAATCATGGAGTAAGCCTTTTTTTCCATTTTTGCCGGAACTGATCTGAATCCCTATGTAAATATTTCACCTTTATGAAAAAATTGTTACAACCCTGAGCCAATTCTCCCTTCCTTTTCTCAATAATGCGTGCTCCCAGTAAAGGGACAGCAAAAAATCTTACCCCCCGAAAATACGGTTAAATTCGGCATTCCCGGGTTTTTCAAACACCCAGGATGTTTCACGTTGGCATCCTCCTTGCTATATGATTTTTTCAAGAAAGGAAAGAACTTATGGACGTATTCGGGTACATACGATTCCTCTTCGACCGCAAGGCTACGGGGAAAATTCTTGAATTCGTCTTTGTCACTTCCCTCGTCGTCATCGTGATCTACTTGATTGGATCCGGCCTCTAAACCCCCACCCTCCATCATATATGTGGCGTCTTACATAGTCCCACATAATTCAAAAAAGGATTACATCATAAATTCTAATGAAATTAGTATTTAAAATGTGCCTGTATTCCATCCTATACGCAAATATTCATGCCGTCACACATAAAGAAATCCATCCTCGAAGCCCAACTCCCAAGGACCAAAACAAAACCCCAGCTTTCGGGAGTGCTGGGGTCATTTCATAAGGGGCTGTTGCCCGATAAAAAGAGACATCGAGGGAAGCTACAGTAATACCGTAATTGACCGTTGTGCCAAGGCGAGAATATCGGACGGGAAGATCCCCATGTACAAAACGCCCCATACGGAGATGATGACTGCAATAACTGATGCCGGCGAGAAGGTTAAGCCAGTGATCTCCCTTTCCGGTTCCCTGAAATACATCAACACCGTAACCCTCAAATAGTAGTATACCGAAATGGCGCTATTGAGCACTCCGATGACGGCTAGCCAGTAGTATTCGGCCCTTACTGCCGCGCTGAATATATAGAACTTACCCATGAATCCACCCAGAGGTGGAATTCCAGCCATTGACAGCATGAATACGGTCATGGAAGCGCCGAGAAGTGGATATTTAAACCCGATCCCTGCGTAATCCGAAATCAATACGTTCTCCTCTTCCCTCTTCCCCAAGAGTATCACGACCGTAAAGGCACCGATATTCATAAAGGCATACACCAATAGGTAGAAGAGAATACTCGCCGTCCCCAACTTATTTCCAGCCACGAAGGCCACCAAGATATATCCAGCATGCGCTATGCTGGAATAGGCCAGCATCCTCTTGATGTTGGTCTGCGCGATGGCTACCACATTTCCCACCGTCATCGTGGCCACGGCCAAGAACCACATGATGGCTATCCAATCGGGCTGAAAGGCCCCCAGCGCCGAGAAGAAGACCCGGATGAACCCCGCAAATCCAGCGGCCTTCACCCCCGTCGCCATGAAGGCCGTTATGGATGTCGGTGCACCTTCATATACATCGGGGGTCCACATATGAAAGGGTACCGTTGCAACCTTAAAGCCGAAACCGATGGTCAACAGGGCAATGCCGATAATGATCATGGGCGATCGAAGAAGCTCTGGCTTAGATTTGATATAGGCCGCGATCTCCTCAAGGATGATCGTCCCCGTGGATCCATAAATCAGGGCCATGCCGTAAAGGAGGAACCCCGTTGCAAAAGCCCCCAGAAGGAAGTATTTCAGTGCCGACTCGATGGACTTTCTATCCCCCCTCATCAGACCGGCCAGCACATAGATGGCAATGGACATCGTCTCCAGGCCGAGAAATATGGTGATCAAACTCGTCCCAGCGGCCATCAGCATCATGCCCAAAGTGGCAAACATGATCAAGGCATAGTATTCACCGAAGTCGATATCCACCCTTCTGGAATACCCGATGGAGATGAGCACCGTCAAAAAAGCGATAATGAGGAAAATGACTTTGAAGAATACCCCAAATCCATCGGCAGCGATCATGTTGTTGAAGGCGTATTGAGACTTACCCATAATTGGGAAGGTATAGAGGAAGGCGACGACAATTCCCACCAAACTGACATACCCCAGATAGTCATTCTTCCCTGTCCGGGGGAAAAAGACCCCGAGAAGCAGAACCATGAGGGCAAAGCCGGAGATTATGAGCTCTGGGGCGATTATACTGAAATTGATCTGAGGAACGGTTATACCCATCAAAAAATTCCTCCTACATCGAGTCCCATCAGTTGGTCCCGGAAGAGGGGGATACCCTCTCTCGAACGCTCTCTACGGTTAAGATAGACGTTAACCTTGGGGTTGGCGCTTCTCCTTTCATCTCGTACTTCGCCTTGAAGCCCTTCAAAAAATGATCCACCGAGACATCCATCTTCGTGAAGAAGAGCTTCGGATAGACCCCCATCACAAAGATCAGCAGAACCATGGGGACCATGGTGGCTATTTCCCGCATGTTCAGGTCCTTTAGTTTCATATTCTCCGGATTCTTGAGCTCGCCGAACATAACCCGCTGAAACATCCACAGCATATAAGCAGCCCCGAGGATAACACCCGTTGCCGCGACCACACCATAGACTATTTTAGACCGAAAAGCACCCAGGAGGATGAGAAATTCCCCAACAAACCCATTGGTTCCAGGGAGCCCAATTGAGGATAAGGTCACGATCATGAAGATAGCCGCGAAAACCGGCATGACCTTGCTTAACCCCCCGAAATCGGAGATCATCCGTGTGTGTCTCCGTTCGTATACCATACCCACGAGCAAAAAGAGGGATCCCGTACTGATGCCGTGATTGAGCATCTGATAAACACTCCCCTCGACCCCCTGCATGTTCAATGCGAACATCCCCAGCATGACGTAACCCAAGTGACTAACGCTGGAGAAAGCCACCAACCGCTTGAGATCCGCCTGCATCATAGAAACCATAGCCCCATAAATGATCCCGATGATGGCCAATATACAGATCAATGGCAGGAAGGCCATGGCCGCATTGGGAAACAAGGGCATGGCAAAACGGATGAACCCATACGTCCCCATTTTCAGCAAGACACCGGCCAATATGACGCTTCCGGCCGTGGGGGCTTCCGTATGTGCATCGGGCAGCCATGTGTGGAAGGGAAACATGGGGACCTTGATGGCAAAGGCTACGGCGAAGGCAGCGAACAACCAGTATTGCGTTCCAACCGGGATCACCGTCTCGTAGAGCTCCAGAACGTTGAAGGTGTGGATCCCCGTAGCTTTGAGGTTGAAGAAGTAAAGGGCCAGTATGGCCACCAGCATCAAAACGCTTCCGGCCATGGTATAGATAAAAAACTTAATGGCGGCATAAATCCGTCTCTTGGGATCACCCCACACCCCGATGAGGAGATACATGGGGATGAGCATAACCTCCCAAAAGACGTAGAAAAGGACCAGATCCAGCGCAACAAGGGCCCCCACCATCCCCGTCTCGAGAAAGAGGAAAGAGATCATGTACTCCTTCACCCTCACGGTGATGGCACTCCAGGAGCTGAGGATGCAGAGAACGGTTAAGAAGGTGGTCAACAAGACGAGCAACAGGCTAATTCCATCGATGCCGAGATGGTAGGTGATCCCATAACTCTCAATCCAGGGAACCACTTCCTGAAACTGCATTTCGTGAGTTGCGTTGTTGAAGAGAAAAAACAGGGGCAGGGAGAGAATGAACTCCACCAAAGAGAAGACAAAGGCTACAACCCTTATGGCGGAGTGATTCTCCTTGTTGATGAACAACAGGACAAGGACTCCAACAATAGGCAAAAAGATAATTATCGATAAAAGGTGATCCATGGGTTGTACTCCCTCATCTTAATAAGATTGCCCTGATCACGTAATATCCGACGACGATAACGCCCCCGATGATCATGAAAAATGCATAACTCTGAACGAAACCCGTTTGGATCCTCCTCAAAACCCGGCTAGATCCAACGGTGAGTTGACCCACGCCGTTTACCGCTCCATCGATGACCAAATCATCAAAGCCCTTCCATAGAGCAATCCCCACCGCCTTTAGGGAATCAACGAAGCAGAATTCGTAGATCTCGTCCACGAAATATTTATTAATCAACACGGTGTAGAGAATTTTTGCCTTCTCGGCCACAATGCCTGGAAGGTTTGGCCTCTTGATATAAAATACGTAGGCGATCAAGAAGCCGATCAGTGCTACGATGACGGAGATGGCCATGAGGATCACCTCCATCGATGCGGATTGGAGCCCGTGGGCCGTCGCTGTTGCACCGCCCCCCTCGGCCGCGTGGGCCACCTTCTCAAGGGAGAAGACCGCATGGCCTTTGGCCACTTCTCCGTGACCACCGACGACGGGAGCAAGGAACTCGCCAATCTTATTGAATCCTCCCCCAAAAATGTGGGGTATCCCCACGTACCCCCCTATGATAGAGAGGACGGACAACACCCCTAAGGGAATGGTCATTACCTTGGGCGATTCATGGATGTGTTTCTTCACCTCCTCGGGGGCACGGCACTGGCCGAAGAAGGTCATAAACAGAAGCCTGAACATATAGAAGGATGTCATGCCGGCGGCGATGACTCCAACGGCCCAAAGCAAGAAATGGCCGTGGGAACTGCTATAAGCCTGCCATAAGATCTCATCCTTGCTGAAGAACCCTGAGAAGAAGGGTACTCCCGTGATGGCTAAGGTAGCGGGAACGAAAGTCCAGAAGGTAATGGGGATTTTACTCCTCAGTCCCCCCATTTTCCGCATGTCCAATTCCCCGCTCATGGCGTGCATAACGCTTCCCGCACCCAGAAAAAGGAGGCCCTTGAAGAAGGCATGGGTCATCAAATGAAACATCCCAGCACCGTATGCCCCAACACCGACCCCAAGGAACATATACCCCAGCTGACTAATAGTCGAATAGGCCAAAACTCGTTTAATATCGTTCTGGGTTAATCCGATAGAGGCAGCATAGATAGCCGTGGCTACCCCGATGACCGCGACGACAGTCAGGGCAATGGGTGCCATGCTGTAGAGCACGTTGCAGCGGGCGATCATATAGACACCTGCCGTAACCATGGTGGCCGCGTGGATCAAGGAGCTAACAGGGGTAGGTCCCTCCATGGCATCGGGCAACCACACGTAAAGGGGAAGTTGGGCCGACTTTCCCGCTGCCCCGATAAAAAGGAGAATGGCAATGGTCGTTGCCAGGGTTACACCCAGAGAGGGCGCTTTGTGGAAAACCTCGGTAAAATCCAGGGTCCCCAGGCTCGTGAAAATGAGAAATATCCCCAGGAGGAACCCGAAATCACCCACTCGGTTGACCACGAAGGCCTTCTTCCCCGCGTTGGAGGCTGAATCTTTCTCGAACCAGAAGCCGATCAGCAGATAGGAACAGAGCCCGACCCCTTCCCAGCCGACGAACATCAGCAGAAAATTGTTGGCCAAAACCAGATTGAGCATCATGAACACGAAGAGGTTCAGATAGGTGAAGTAACGTGGATAACCGGGGTCTCCATGCATGTAGCCAATCGAGTAAATATGGATGAAAAAACTGACACCTGAAACCACCAGTGCCATCAGGATGGAAAGGGGATCGACCTGATAGCCGATCACCGTCCGGAAGTCACCCGATACGACCCATTCGAAGATCTCGAACTCGTGATGACGACTTGCTGGTGGAAGTTGGATGAGCTCAAAAAAGAGCAGGATGGAGAAGAAGAAGGACAAGCCAATGGCCGAGCAACCAATCCAGCCCACGAGCCGTCTGTCTATCCTCTTCCCGATCAGGCCGTTGATGATAAACCCAACAGCGGGAAAAAGGGGAACTAACCAAACGTAGTCAAGCATCGCCAACTCCTTGGGAGGAATAAAATCACCACTTCATCAAATTGATCTCATCCACGTTGATGGTCTCCCTGGTCCTGTAAAGCTGAACAAAAATGGCAAGACCAACTGCGGCCTCTGCCGCAGCAACTGCCATGACGAAAAAGACGAACATGACGCCATGGGGAGAATTGAGGAACCGTGATAGGGTTATGAAGCTCACATTGACCGCGTTCAACATCAACTCGATGCACATAAAGACGACGATGGCATTACGCCTCGTCAAAACCCCGATAACCCCAATGGTAAAGAGAATCGCCCCCAGGACAAGGTAACACGCTGGTGGAACCGTGGGGATGATCATGGTTCACTCCTTTCTCGCTTCCCTTCTTTTGCTCATGATGACGGCCCCAACGATGCCGACCACTAGCAATATGGAAGCCACTTCGAAGGGAAAGAGGTATTCGGTAAATAACACCTTCCCCACCGCCTTCACGTTCCCCACGGCGCTCATTTTTTCCGGTGTGAAGGAGCCGACATTTCCCTTAAGCACCCGTGTCGTGACGGCGTAGAAGATACCGAGCATCAATAAGACGGCAAACAATCCCCCAATGGCCTTGGAATAGAGGAATTTCAATCTGGACCGCAATTCAACCTCAAGGTCCAATAACATGACGACAAAGAGGATGAGCATCATAATTGCCCCGGCATAGACGATGACTTGAACGATGGCAATGAACTGGCTATGCAGCATGACGTATAAACCAGCCGTGGCCAAAAAGGTCAAAACCATCCACAAGGCACAGTGAACCGGGTTTTTTTTCGAAACAACCATGATGGATGCGAATATACAAACGAGTCCGATACCCAGGAAAACCAACCATTGGAAAAGAATTACGACATTCTCTGCCATCGCCCGATCCCTTCCATGAATCCCTATGTGTTCAGGGATTCCTCCTCCAACAACCGTCCTGTGGTGAGAATGAATTCATCCCGACTGTATCCGACCAATTCATAATTTTTCCCCATCTTAATGGCATTTACGGGGCATGCCTCTTCGCAATATCCACAGAAGATACATCGGATGGTGTTCAGTTCATAGACGCTGGGGTAACGCCTCCCCTGTTCGTCCTCTGCTGTCTCCACATAGATACACTCAGATGGACAAACCACCATGCAGAGACCACATGCCACACATGTTGTCTCACCCTTATCGTCCTTTACGAAGTATTGAATGCCCCGCCACCGTGGGGCGGGATCCAGCCTTTCCTCCGGATATTGTATGGTAATGGGCCTTGAAAAGAACTTCGATAGGGTGAGCTTTAATCCCTTAAGCAAGGGGATAATCATGGTACCTCCTCATTTCACCGAATCGCCAGGACAATGGCGGTAACCACCAGGTTGATTAATGCCAGCGGAAAGAGAAACTTCCACCCGAAATACATGATCTGGTCATATCGTAGCCGGGGAAAGGTCCCCCTTTCCCAAATACAGAAAAAGATAAGGGCCACCAATTTGATGAGAAACCAGACCACTCCAGGAATAAAGGAAAGGGCTGGAATAGGGGGTTGCCATCCACCGAGGAAGAGCGTTACCGATACCGCGCATACGGCAACCATATGGGCATATTCCCCCATAAAAAAGAGCGCGAACTTCATGCTGCTGTATTCTATGTTAAAGCCGCAGGCCAATTCGGATTCCGCCTCCGGCATATCGAAGGGGGTCCGGCTCAGTTCGGCCAAGCCACAAACCATGTAGAGGACAAAGGCAACGGGCTGGAGAAAGACGTTCCAATGCCAAAATCCCCCACCCTGACCGAGCACGATATCGGTGAGTCGAAGGGTCTGGGAAATCATCAGGACGCCTATGATCGAAAGGCCCAGTGCCACCTCATAACTGATCATCATTGCTGCCGCCCTTAGGGCTCCGGTGAGACCATACTTGTTACCGGATGACCATCCCCCTAGGACCACTCCATACTCCCCGAGAGATGCGAGACCGAATATATACAGGATGCCGATATCCACATCGGCTATCACCAGCTTTATCTCCCGTCCGAGGAGAACCAGCTTATTACCGAAAGGAATGACTGCGAAGAGACTAATGGCCGAAACAATGACGATCATGGGAGCAATTACGAAGCAGACCTTATCCGCTCGGCCCGGGATGAGGTCTTCCTTGAAAAAGGCCTTGATTCCATCGGCGAAGGGTTGGAGGAGGCCGAATGGACCTGCCCTATTGGGACCGCATCGGACTTGAACATGGCCCAAGATCTTCCTTTCTGCATAGGTCAGGTATGCAACGGTCAACATCAAACATGCGAAGACCACGATGGACTTAACCACCACTTCAATGAAGAAATACACCAACTCCATACCCTTTCCTTCCTATATTTTTTCGATCCTGGCCGAGCAAACCTTATACTCAGGGATTTTCGCTACTGGATCAACATCCGCATAGATCAACCCGTTGAGGGGGATATCCCGAAACCCCGGAGCCACATAGACCATTCCCTTGACCAAGCACTGATCCAGTTTGGCCCTGGTTTTGACCTCTCCCCTGGGAGATATCACGCTTACCATATCCCCCTCCGATATGTTCAGGGCCCGGGCATCCTCGGGATTCATCCTGACGCAGGTTTCTTCGTAGACTTTTGATAGGCCATTAGCCCTCTTGGTGACAGTCCCAATATGGTAGTGGTACAGATGGCCCCCTGTCAGCAGAGCTAATGGAAATCCTTCTTCCGTTCTCTCCGCGGGGTCCCTATATTCAACGGGTGTGAGCTTCCCCTTCCCTCGGTGGAAACCATCTTCGTGAAGGATCCTCGTTCCCGGATGATCCGCGTTCGGACAGGGCCATTGAATTCCGCCTCCATCCAATCGATCGTAGGTTATTCCCCCGTAAAGAGGAGTCAACCGTCTCACCTCTTCCATAACCTCGGAGGGGTGTGTATACTCCATCTCATAGCCCATCTTGGAGGCAAGCTGGCAGATAATCGCCCAATCCGGCCTCGCATCCCCTATCGGTTGAATGGCCCTCCTTACCCTTTGAATTCGCCTCTCCATATTGGTGAAGGTCCCTTCCTTTTCAGCGAAGGTCGTCCCGGGCAGAACCACGTGTGCATGCTGAGCCACCTCCGAAAGGAAGACATCCTGAACAACCAAGAATTCCAGTGAGCTGATGGCCTCCTCCAACCTCTTTGGATTGGGTAGGGTGATGAGGGGATTTTCCCCGACCATAATCATCGCCTTGATCCGCCCCTGTAAGATCTCCTCCACCATTTCGGTCAGTGTCAACCCTTTGTCCAATGCCAGCTCGACGCCCCACTCCTCCTCGAATTTACCTCGGGGGATCTCCTCGGAAACCGGCTGATATCCGGGGAGAAACTCGGGCAATGTCCCCATGTCACAGGCCCCCTGTGCGTTACTCTGGATGACGAGAGGATACATTCCACCACCTTCTCTACCCACGTTCCCGCAAACCATGGCCAAGTTGGCCAGTCCCAGAACATGATCCGTTCCGTTGATGTGCTGGGTGATGCCGGAGCCATAGGCAATCGAGGATGCCTTCGCTTTGGCGTAGAGGTGTGCGGCTTCAACCAAATCCCCCTGAGGAATCCCCGAGAGTTTCTCCACGTAGTCGGGGGTAAAGGCCTCAACCCCTCTTTTCAGCTCATCCAATCCCTCGGTATGACCTCGCACATAATCGGCGGCCCATAACTTCTCCGAGAGGATGATCCGAATAAACCCATTGATCCACGCCAGATCGGTACCGGGCTTGGGCTGAAGCCAAATATCGGCATACTTCTCTAAAGTCGTCTTTCGCGGATCAATTAAAACGATCTTTGAACCTTTCTCTCGGATGGCCCTGCGGATCTTGTTGGCGAAAATGAGGTTGTCCACGTCAGGGTCAGCCCCTGCAATGAGGATCACATCGGATTTGAGGATACCATCCATCTCGTTGGTCATGGCCCCATATCCCGTGGCATCCATCAAGCCAGCTACGGTGGGAGAATGGGTCAACCGTGATCCACTGTCCACATTATTGTTCCCAATGGCCGCCCGCATGAATTTTTGCATCAGGTAGCATTCCTCATTGGTATGGTGGGCGGAAATAATGCCTCCAATGCTCCCCCGGCCATAGTGGTCCCGGATTGTCCCCAATCGCTCCGCCGCCAGGTTAAGGGCCTCCTCCCAATCCCCCTCGACCAGAGACCCATTCTTCCTGATCAGAGGTTTGGTCAATCGATCCCTGTGATGGACATAGTCATAACCAAACCGCCCCTTTACGCAGAGGCTGCCCCGGTTGCTTCCCGCTTCATCATCGGTGGTAACCTTTATGATCGTCCTCTTCCCAACGGTATTCAGTTCCAATTGACAGCCACAGCCACAAAAAGTGCAGGTGGTCGGAATTCTTTCGGCCTGCCATTTTCTCCCCTTGATCGGGCTCAATTTCTCCGTCAAGGCACCCACCGGACACACCGAGAGACATTCCCCACATGAGATGCAGGCATCGGGATTAACAGCGGCAATCATGGAGACAAGCCCCCTGTCCGCAACATCCAAAACGTGACATCCCGGAATTTCGATACAGGCCTGGACACACCGCTGGCACATTACGCATCTATGGGGCCATTGTCGGATCAGCGGTGTACCGAGGGCGGGTGTTTCCCTTTCGACTTCCTCGGCAACGAAATCTTGATGTTCAATTCCGTAGGCATAGGTTAGATTTTGCAGTTGGCATTCGCCGCCTGCGTCACACACCGGGCAATCCAGGGGGTGATTTACGAGCATCAGCTGCAATGCTTCCCGGCGCATCTTCTCCACCCGTTCCGTTTTGGTGTGGACCACGATGCCATCAACTACCGGCGTCGTGCAGGCGGTCATGGGCTTTTCCGCTCCCTCGATCTCCACAAGACACATTCGACAGGAGCCCAGGGTACTCAGTTTCCGGTGGAAACAGAGGGTGGGGATAGAGATGCCGTTTTCCGTGGCGGCCTCCAGGATCGTTTTCTCCTGGCTCGTGGTAATCTCCTTATCGTCGATTGTTAGCTTGACCATTTTCAATTCCCATCACCTGAATGACTCGCTATTTCAACCATCAGTTGCCACCAAACCGATTCGGTAACACCGAAGACAACGATCCGCCTCCTTCATTGCATCGGGTACGGAAAACCCCTTCTCAACTTCCTCGAAGGTCCACTTCCTCTCCTTCGGGGGCAACATCTGGAGTTGTTTCCTCTTCCTTCCACCGATGATCCCGATCTCCTCTTGGGAGTCATAAACCTTTACGGAGGCCACCACGTTCTCCAATTTCTCATCCTCCGTTGAGCTCACCGCCATACCTGTCAAGTATTGGTCGATTTTATCCGCGGCCCTCTTTCCGTTTCCAGCGGCCCTGACCAGCACGTCCGGACCGGTAACGCAATCCCCTGCGGAAAAAACTCCCTCCTTTGAGGTTTCCAGGGTCTCCTCGTCGACGGAGATGGTCCCCCACTTCGTCGTCTCGATCCCATCTTTTTCCCCCAAAAAAGAGAGGTCTACCGATTGGCCAATTGCGGGGATCACGATATCCGTATCCGCGTAGAATTCCGATCCCGGTATGGGAACTGGTCTCCTGCGGCCGCTCTCATCCGGCTCCCCCAGTTCCATGCGGATACACTCAACCCCCACCACCTTCCCCTCTTTAGCGATAATCTTGGTGGGGACACAGAGGTAGTTGAACCGGACTTCCTCTTCCTCAGCGTCATGAATCTCGACATCGTCGGCCGGCATCTCTTTCCGTGATCTTCTATAAAACAGATTGACATCCTTCTTCCCCACACGAAACGAGGAACGGACACAATCAATGGCCACATTCCCCCCTCCCACCACAACCACTCTCTTCCCCTCGGGATAGGGGTCCTTCCCCATATTCACATCCAGGAGATACGTCACGCCGTGAATGAATCCCTCATACCCCGCGTCCTCGCCCTCTACCCTCATCGAGGTGCTCCCTTGAGCTCCCACCCCGATGAAGAGGGCCTTATACCCCTGTTGAAAGATTTCCGCCAGGGTAATGTCCTTTCCCACCTGGACCCCGTATCGGATCTCTACTCCCATGGATTGAATAATTTCTACCTCCCGGTACAAGATATCCCTTGGCAGGCGATAATCGGGAATACCCCATGCAGCCATTCCCCCCGATTCGGGGAACCGTTCGAAGATGGTTACCGGATATCCCTTTAAAGCAAGGTAATAGGCGCAGGACAGTCCTGCCGGACCCGCCCCTATGACGGCCACCTTATCCTCCTTCTTTTCGGAAGGTGGGGTAATGGCCGGGGTGTGTCTTTTTTCGATTTCATAGTCTGCCACGAATCGCTTCAAATACTTTATTGAAAGGGCTTCATCGATATTGGCCCTCCTGCAGTTTTCCTCACAGGGTCTTATGCATACCCTCCCTAATGATCCCGGCAGACATGTCCCTTCGCGGATTACGCCAAGGGATTCCTCAAATTTCCCCTCCTTAATGTATTCGACGTATGTGGGGATATCCAGGTGGGAAGGGCACGCACTCATGCAGGGGGCCGTCAACTTCACCTGGTACCCCTTCCTGGGAACCTTCTTTTTGCCCTTGATAACCTCCTCGAAGTCGCCCCTGAAATATTCGATGGCGTCCAATACGGGTTTGGTTCCGGTCTGCCCCACGGTGCACTTAGAGCCCTCCTTGATGAAATCCCCCAATCTCCTGAGCAGATCCAAATCCCTCATCCTTCCCCTACCGTCGACGATCCGATCCATTACGTCCAACATCACCTTGGTACCCACTCGGCATCCACTACGTTCACCCCGGGATCCCTCAAGACCAGCCCATCCCACCCCATGAAGCCCTTTACCTCGGCTTCCCTGTCATAATCCACGGGTAAATCCAACCCTTTTGCCTCAACGAGTTCCCCGGGTGCTTTCCCCCGATTATCGATAATCTCATCCTTCCAACTGCTGAAAACGACATCGGTCATTCCCTATACTCCTTGCTTTTTTCTATCTGTCAATTTCCCCCAGAACGATATCGATACTTCCAATAGTGGATACGACGTCGGCGATCAATCCACCTTCGACCATCTTCGGGAGAGCGCTCAAGTTCATAAAGCTTGGCGTCCTGATCTTGATCCGATAGGGATGGTTCGACCCATCGCTGACGATGTAAAAGCCCAACTCCCCTTTGGGCGCCTCAACGCTCATGAAAACCTCACCCTCCGGGGGCTCAAATCCCTCCGAAACGATCTTAAATTGCCGAATTAAGGCATCTATATCCCTTTGAACGTCATCTTTGGGAGGAAGCACTACCCGAGGATCATCGGCCATAAAACGCCCATCGGGGAGATTCTCCACCGCCTGCTGAATAATCCGGATGGACTGTCTCATCTCCTCCAGACGCACCATATATCGGTCGTACACATCCCCCACCTCACCGATGGGAATCTCGAAATCGAACTCATCATAACCGGAATAGGGAAACCGTTTTCGAACGTCCCACCTCACTCCAGAACCCCTCAGCGTCGGCCCACTGGCTCCATAATTGATGGCATCCTCTGCCGTGAGAATACCCACCTTCTTTGTTCTCCTCATCCAGATTACATTTTTCGTCAAAAGGGTTTCGTATTCGTTGATTCGCCTGGGGAAATCCCCAAGGAAATCCATAACCCTCTCTTTAAATTCCTCCGGGACATCCTTCGACAGCCCCCCAATCCTAAAATAGGTAGGGGTTAATCTGCCCCCCGATACCTCCTCTATGATCCTCAAAATGGATTCCCTGTCCCGGAAACAGTAAAAGAGCACCGTCATGGCCCCGATATCCAGGGCATGGGTTGCCAACCATATGAGATGGGCGGCCAATCTCTGAAGCTCCGCTATGGCAACCCGGATGTATTGAGCTCGCTTAGGGACCTCGATCCCCAGGAGTTTCTCCACGGTTAAAACGTACCCCAAATTATTCCCTATCCCGTTGGTGTAATCCAAACGATCCGTCAGGGGGATAACTTGGTGGTACGTCTTCGTCTCGGACAACTTCTCGACGCCGCGGTGAAGGTGGCCCACATGAGGGGTCGCCTTTACAACGACTTCGCCATCCAATTCCAGCACGAGCCTCAAGACACCATGGGTTGCGGGGTGCTGGGGCCCCATATTGATGGTCACAAATTTCGTCTCAGCCATCTCGAAACCTCATCGCTGCCTTAGAGCTCTGGAACGAACGGTTTGTCGAAATCCTTCCCTTTTACCGGGAAATCCTTGCGGAGGGGATACCCTTCGAAGTCCTCCCACGTCAAGATTCGCTTCAAATCGGGGTGGTTCTCGAACCGGATTCCCAGCATATCGTAGGTCTCCCTTTCATACCAATTGGCCGCCTTCCAAACCGACTCCACGCTGGCGAGGGAATTCCCCTCCTCCAATGGGATTTTTACCCTCAATCGTCGATCGTGTTTGGTTGAGCATAGGTGGTAAACCACCTCAAATCTCGGCTTTCTGGGCTTGTAGTCGACACCGCAGAGGTCTGTTAGGTAATCATAGGACAGATCCGGGTCTTGGAAGAGGAACGTGAAAACCTCCAATATCTGGTCCGTCTTAACGACCAGGGTAGTCTCGTCCCTGAACGTCTCCACCTTCAGTATCGAAGTGGGGAATTGTCCTCTTGCCTTATCTATCCAGCCTTTTGCCACCACCCTACCCCTCCCCTGAGCATCAATGCCGTGAAACG